>Ga0272443_10002276_pt1 | contig 24921 bp, 24 predicted proteins | sample SSMAcet12_FD_193581 | JGI IMG/M metagenome (GOLD analysis project Ga0272443, IMG submission 193581) | Marine sediment archaeal communities from Little Sippewissett salt marsh, Falmouth, MA, United States - SSM-Acet-12 | ecosystem: Environmental > Aquatic > Marine > Wetlands > Sediment ...
AGAAGTAGACGATGATCCTTGGAGCGGTGACATGGCGTTCCCCGGAGGCAAGAAAAACCTCCAAGACGAGACCCTCATAGATACAGCTGTTCGAGAAGTTCTTGAGGAAACAAGCATCGATCTACGGGATAAAAAAGTAATAGGATTCATGGAGCCCGTTTACTCAGCCGTAAGAAAAACCCTCGCCGTACAACCAGTCGTCTACAGATACGATGAATACCCAGAAGTACATCTCAACTATGAACTCACAAAACACCTCTGGGCATCACTCAGCGAGATAAAAAAAGGAAAAACCCAAGCAGTAGTCAAAGGATGGGAAGGCCCAGTTTACAAGGTACAAGGAGAAACCGTCTGGGGGCTGACCTTCCGCATGCTTGAAAATATTCTAAAACTGATAGAAGAGGATTAAAGAAGCCGTAATAGCTCCTCGGCAACCTTACCCGGTAACTCACCGACAGCTACACCAGCTTTCTTCAAAGCATTGATCTTGCTATCCGCCGTACCCGTTGAGCCTTGAATAATGGCGCCAGCATGACCCATGCGTTTACCGGGAACCGCTGCACGACCAGCGATAAACGCTGCAACTGGTTTGGAAAAGCCGCCTTCCTTTATGTACTTGGCTGCTCGTTCCTCAGCATCGCCGCCGATCTCACCGATCAACGCAACCGCTTCAGTTTCAGGGTCATCTTGGAACCACTTTAACATATCAATATAATCAAGACCAACCACAGGGTCACCACCAAGACCAACACAAGTACTCTGACCAAGACCAACACGTGTAATCTGTGAGGCAATCTCATAAAACAAGGTACCACTACGACTGATGATGCCCACATTTCCTTTCTTGAATACCTGAGCCGGCATTATCCCCATCTTGGACTCACCCGCCTTGATGACACCCGGTGTATTAGGACCAACAATAGTTGTGCCCTTAGCCTTTGCTGAAGCGACTAACTTAATGCTGTCTACAACCGGCACTCCCTCAGTGATAACTATCACAGGGTCCAAGTCAGCTTCAATCGCCTCAAGCGCTGCATCCAATGAGAAAGGTGCAGGTACGAATATGATACTCGCGTCAATCTCATGGTTATCCTGAGCCTCATGAATAGTATCATAGACTGGTACTCCTTCTGATTCTTGTCCGCCTCTACCCGGAGTAACGCCTGCAACTATCTTCGTACCATATTCCTTCATCAAACGTGTATGGAACATTCCTTGACTGCCTGTGATTCCCTGTACGACGACTCGTGTATCTTTATTGATGAATTTGGTCATTATGCGTCTCCTCCAGCCAGTTTCACGGCTTTTTCAGCCGCCTCTTCCATGGAATCCAATGTATCGATGTCATTCTTTTTGAGAATGGCTTTTCCCTCTTCTTCCTTGGTGCCCATCATACGAACTACAATAGGCTTCCTTAACCCAAGCTCCTCACGAGCAGCAACAATACCCTCAGCAGTATAATCACAACGAGTGATGCCCCCAAGTACATTCACAAACAACGCCTTGGTACGTTCATCCCTCAACACAAACTTAACCGCCTTTCCGATTCTCTCAGGAGTAGCGCCACCCCCAAGATCAAGGAAGTTAGCCGCCTTGCCTCCGTGAATCATCACAGAGTCAAGGGTCGCCATGGTTAAACCAGCGCCATTACCTATGATCCCAATGTCTCCATCAAGCTCAACATAGGTAAGGTCCTCTGCCCGAGCCTCAATCTCACGCTCAGTAAGCTCTCCCTGATAACTATCAAGCAGTCTTTCCTGAAGCTCCTTGTGTCTGAATAAAGCATTGTTATCGATGTTCAAACGAGCATCAGCCGCCAAGAAACCATCCGCTACCTCTGCCAATGGATTAATCTCAGTAAGCTCAGCGTCCATCTCAACAGCCAAAGTATACAGCTTTGTGACAAACGAAGAGAACTTCCTCATCATCCCACCCCTATAACCAAGCTTTGAAGCGATATAGTTAGCGTGATAACTCCTTAAACCAGTCAATGGATCAACATAGAAACGCACGATCTTCTCAGGAGTCTTCGCGGCAACTTCCTCGATCTCCATACCGCCCTCACTGGAGGCAAGTACGACATGCTGCTTCCTATTACGGTCAATGGTCACACCGAGATATATCTCATTAACAATACCTACCTTCTCCTCAACATAGAGTTTCTCGACCTTCAGATCCTTTATCGTCATCCCGAGAAGCTGTTTTGCTGCTTCCTTTGCCTCAACTGGGATATCAGCGAACTTGACTCCTCCCGCTTTTCCTCTACCTCCAACCGGTAGCTGTACCTTAATTACAACGGGTTTACCCAGAGACTCGACGTATTTTGCTGCATCTTCCGGTGTCGTAACCATTTTTCCCATTGGAGTGGGGATTCCGAACTGTTTGAAATACTCTTTAGCTTCGTATTCTAGAAGCTTCATCTATTACACCTAATGAAACCCAATATGCTTATGGGGGCTAATATTGGTTCTGGGAACAAGATCTAGGTTGATTATTGCGCAAATGCGAGGTATAGCTCCCTATATTTGTCTTATTTCGAGATAAAAACCAGTCATCATCTATCAATTGCCTATATTATTAATGAACCAGATTTCTCTCCAGTATAATCTAATCAAATAGAACATCTAACTGTCGAAAACATTATCCAGCTTCATAGAAAGAACCAAAGGCATTACTGGTCTCGGATCATACGGCACAATAAACGAAATTGTAAACCGTTTTGTTTCAAACACTATCTCCCACTCATGCTCCACAACATCAACTCCTTTCACTCTATCTCGCCTTAACACAAGCGGAACCTCATGCACAATATCATCCTCAAGACCTGTAAAATTGAAGTTTGTCGCCTCCTTCGGGTCCAGCATTAAAACAAAAGGAATAGACTCCTTAACTTTAACATCAATAACATCAGATAAATCAACCAAAAAGCTACCCATAGACAACCGCTTTACCTGCATGGGAGACATCGAGCTAAGCTCATCACGAGAATAATCAGTCTTTTTCCTAAAGAACCACCGCTTATTTACTCTAAGAAAAACTAGCTTACTCTCAAAAATCACCAACTTGTAACGCTGATTACGAGCATTAAACTTGACGCGAACAAGATCATCCAGAATACCAGTAATCTTCTCGCGTTCAAATACACTCAAATCATATTCAAAACACCATTGTTATCCAAGCTTAAAACTTATCTTAATCCAAAACATAGAAACTGTTAGATTACCTCATCTTTCTTAAGCCTAGAACACATCATGATATTCTGATATTAATGAACAAATCCCAACTTAAACAAAAGGCACTAGCGGAGATAGACCGCAGAGCCGATGAGATCATAGAATACGCCACAGCCATCTGGAAATACCCAGAACTAGGCTACAAAGAGTTCAAGACAGCAGAACTCACCGAACAGAAATACGAGGAAATGGGCTGGCGCTACGAGAAAGAAATAGCCATCACAGGCAGTAAAGCCTACCTCAAAGACGATGGATCAAAACCAAGCATAGGCATAGTAGGCGAACTCGACGCACTACACATACCCGTCCACCCAGAAGCACACCCCGCATCAGGCAACGTACACGCCTGCGGGCACCACAGCCAAATGGCAGTAATGCTGGGCGTAGGCTACGGACTGGACGTAGTCAAAGAATATCTGTCCGGAGAAATAGTGATGGTGGCCGTACCCGCCGAAGAGTACATAGAAATCGATTACAGAAACCGCCTCAGAGAAGAGGGCAAACTAGAGTTCTTCGGAGGCAAACAAGAGTTCATCAGGCTAGGCGCCATGAAAGACATCGACATCTGCATCGGCAGCCACAGCGCCATGGACCAAACAAAACTCATAGGAGTAGGAGGCAGCAACAATGGCTTCATCGGCAAACTCGTCAACTACATTGGAAAAGAGGCACACGCAGGAGGGTCACCCCATAAAGGCATCAACGCCCTAAACGCAGCTATGATGGGACTCATGGGCATCCACGCCAACCGCGAAACCTTCAGAGACGAGGACACCATAAGAGTACACCCAATAATCACCAAAGGCGGCGAGATCGTCAACAACGTTCCAGCAGACGTACACATGGAGAGCTACGTTAGAGGGAAAACAGTTGACGCCATAAAGGACGCTAACACCAAGGTAAACCGCGCACTAAAAGCAGGAGCCATGGCAGTAGGCGCAGAATGCGAGATACATGACCATCCCGGATACATGCCTTATACACGTGACCCAAACCTCGAAGAATGTCTCATAAAATCCGTCACAGATCTATACGGCGAAGACGAGATCAAGCACAGAGGACACAGCACAGGTAGCACCGACCTAGGGGACTTCAGCTGCATAATGCCAACCACAAGCATAGGTATGGCGGGCACAGAAGGAGCAGGACACAGTAGACACCTAAAGATCGTTGACCCAATTAAGCAGTATATTGTACCCACAAAAGCCATCGCCGTCGCTGTAATCGACCTACTCTATGGAGACGCAGAACCAGCCAAGAAAGTCATCAGAGGATTCACTCCCACGATAAAACGTGAAGAATACACCGAATTCATGAAAAAGTTGGTGGATTAACCTCCCCTTTTTTCTCAATAAACATATCAACCCATAAACCATTTTTCCATTTGATAATCCTTGGAACACCACGAAATAGCTCCAGGCGTAACTATTCCAAAAATTGGCTTAGGCACATGGGGCATGGGCGGCAAACAGATCGAAGACCGAAGATGGGATGAAGAAAACATAACCGCCATCAGATTCGCGATAGACCTAGGACTAACCCATATCGATACAGCTGAATACTATGGAGCAGGGCACACAGAAGAACTAGTAGGAGAAGCCATCGAACCATACAACCGAGAAGACATATTCCTAACAACCAAGGTCTGGAGAGACAACCTCCGCTTTGATACCCTCATCGAGAGCATTAAAAAGAGTCTACGACGCCTCAATCAAAACTACGTAGACCTATACCTAGTCCACTGGCCCAACTACCAGATACCCCTCAAGGAAACAATGCAAGCCCTCGAACACTGCGTAAACGAAGGATACACAAGATACATCGGAGTATGCAACTGCTCGGCAAACCTAATCCAAGAAGCCCAAAGCTATCTCAAAGAAAACTACCTAATAGCAAACCAATCCGAGTACAGCCTAATCTCCAAAGCCCCCAGAGTCAACCTGCTCCCCTACCTCCAAGAAACGAACAGAACCCTAATCGCCTACAGCCCCCTAGGACGAGGCATACTACCAAGGATGAATTTCAAGACATTGACTGAAATAGCTGAAAAATACAGGAAAACCGTGCCACAAGTAGCGTTAAACTGGGTAATCACGCAAGAAAACGTTGTAGCGATACCAAAATCCAGTAACCCTATTCACTTATTGGAGTTTATGGATGCAATATGCTGGGAAATGAATCTAGAAGATAATATTGAGCTTACGAACAGCTTCATCTAGCGCTGCGTCTCTTATACGCTGTAGCTCCACCATTTTGCTGTTCATCTGGCTCCTCCTCTTCATCCTCGTAATCATCCTCAGATAAACCTCTGATTCTATCAAGAACACCGGTCTTCTGAAGTACGAATACTAATAGAATCACTCCTATTCCAATTAACACATACATAAGAGGAGGTTCAGTGAACTTCATCGCCTGATAAGTAATAATATCAACAGGAGTTAGTTTCACTACCTCAAATGAGCTCATTGCACCCTGAGATGCATCATACAACTCCGAGACCTTTAACTGAGGTAGCATATCCCAATATCCCAGCACATCTGGTGTTATTGTAAAGCTAAATGCTCCATCTCTGTTTGTGGTTACTGTTTCGATAAAACTAGTATCAGGAGAGACAAATATGAATTCAACCTCTAATCCACTAACCGCTGGATAGACTGTTCCTGAAACTGTTAATGGTCTTTCGATCTTTATTTCAGAGTTTTGAATATCACATGATAAATCTAGTTTTCGTTTATCCACTCTGAAACTCTTCTCACGTGAAACTGCAGTATGGTAGTCTTCATCACCTGCATAGCTTATTGTAATATCATATTCTCCGATCTTTGTTGGTGTATAATCATAAGTGAAGACGCCATCTCCATCAGTCTGAACATTGATAGAACTATTTGTGCCTCCATGCTCGACATTGATTCTTAGATTTATCGAAGGTCTTGTTGCTGCTCCCGTAATTCTAACCGTTTGTCCCCCTTGAACTATGTTTCCTGAGAGTCCAAAATCAATTTCCACCTTGTTCATAACAGTAAAGTTACCTTCATAGACACCTCTATTATCTATTTCATCTTCTGCATGAATTTTATACTCGACAAAGTCATGAAGATCGAACTCAGGAAGAATCGCTAACCAGTAGTCTGGGTTATCAATTAGGTCTATTCTTTCATTTGTTTTCCATCCATCATTGGTGTATTCTATCCACATTGAATCAACAGTTGAAGCTGATTCTGGTTCCACTTTGATTAGTGTAGTTTCATCCGTGTACCCAACTCTTGGTGGATCGATCAACGTCATGTTGATGTCCCTATAATCGGTTTTTACGTAAAACTCGATTTCGCCCTCAAAGTATTCTGCTAACAAAACCATGTAATAGAATACATTATTTTCCTCATGACTCCCATCAGTTGAGTTGAAATCTTGTTGAATAATTTTCTTCTTCATATCTACTCCTGCAGATTCACAACTTAATCTCATGTCTGGGAAACTGTAACCCGGAATTGAGGTATTGTATCTTCCATATGTGGAGTTAATGTCTGTGCCATCCAAGCTTTTTCCAAATGGGACTCCTACACCTTGAATAATGTAACCTTCCTCTATACCGGAATTGGCCATAGGGTAGACCCTTGCTTCATACATATCCAATCCTGTTATTCCATCAGCTGGTTTTGGGTCTGGGACTTCAATGTATATGAGAAACTCTGACTCCGAAGTATTGAACTCATAGCCTGTGCTGTTTCGTGATGGGTAATCCGCGCCAACATATGGTTTCCCATAGAGCATCTTACTATAACGAGTATTCAGTTCCATATGCTCGATTATCATAAAAATTGCTGCTTTTGCTTTTCCTTCCGCGCTATCTTCTGGATCATTAATTATTCTGAATGTATAGTCTCCGCTTTGAGTTGGTACGAAATATTGATGTTTTTCATCATTTGCGACTTGTTCTGGTAATCCTGCTGCTTCTGTGTTTATTGATATTAATACACTGTTTGGGTTTCTGACCTCTACATCGTAATCTGTAGCTTCTTTTGTATTATTTGTAACCCAGTCACCTACTAAGAAAATATGGTATTTGTGTCCTGCTTCAAGGTAGCATTTGTATTCTTTTGATGCGGGTGTACCAGAGCTTTTGTATGGTATTTCGTTTTCGTCAATTATCTGTGGTTTAAAGGGTTCTATTTGGATACTTGCATTTACATTTCCAATGAAAAGAAATTGAAATGTAATTAGTAACAAAAATAGAACTGGTTTGAAATTCTTCTTTTTTTCTTGTCTCGCTGCCCTAGTCTCTTGTTTTTTATTCATTAGTATCAACTTCTCTCGCTTGAAACCAATTTTATTCTTGCTGTATTAGCTTCTTTGAAATATATGTCTGTCAATTTATGTCCTTAAGGTAAGTTTACTCAATCAGGGTTTTGATAAAGGGATTATGATACAATAAACTAGTTCTATATTATGTATCAAGTAGTAAACACCCATACCACTGGAGACCCACTAGGCCACGTGATTTCAACGTCTTCTTCATATATAACATTCCACGATCCCCAGAACCATCCACTTTTTTTCTCTACGGTTACGTGGAACTCTCTTTCTCCTTCTGGTACAATAGTTGTATCAAAGAAGAATGTACAGGAACCAAAGGTGAAGGAGTCATCTTTTGTAAGTGAATATGCGTAGTCATTCTCAACAGTACATCGATAGCTTCCAAAGCCCAAGAAACCAGATCCTTCGCTGTCAATTACTACATAGACACCTAATACCTCTGTGTCCCAGTCCTCTCCATCATAGTGTACATCTCCTGCTAGATTTTCGTAAACATTTCCTCGTAAAGAGGTTGCCTTTACTCTGAAGGTGGATTCAGTTAATTCAGTGATAGGAACGTCAAAGAGACCTATTGATGTTTCTTCCATAGGATCAACAACGACGGAAACCGGGGTTATTGTGTTATTTATCCAGATATGAGTAATGGTGATCGGTACTTCGCATCGACTCTCTGCTGATATTGCTAACTGATCTTCTCCCTCGGGGTATGCATAGATATCAATTATTTCTCTAGATTTTTCATCATCTGCTCTTTGTAGCTCCAGTTTTTCTTGTTCCATTATGATGTCTGCTTGTTTCATTGTCAGCATCATTGGGATTACTGCACTGAATAATATCCCAATGAATATTAATGTGCCCAAGATAGTGGATACTCCTTTTCTATTGTATGTAATACGTGTAATACGCAATGTTTTGCCTCCTGCTGTATAATTTTAAAATAACTTGATCTTGTGATACAAGTGGAGAGGTAAATACAAATAATATTTTTTTAGTTTCTCCTGCCTCTATTTTATTATTTGTAACTGTTTCAAATAATTCCGAGTTTATCGTTGGATAGACATCAATCATGATATCTACTTCTCCATAATTGTACACCCACACGATAAGTGTGTCATTGTTTGTGTTATAATGTACATGCTCAACATCAAAGCGTTCTTGCATTTCAAAAAGCATGTCCATCGTATCATTCACATAAATTTCTGCTGTAACAGTTGCTGCTCCTAGGCTGTATGACCAAATAATCCCGCCTATAGTCATAACAACTCCAGCTAATATTACTGTAGCAATAACCGGAGATAATCCGCGTCTTATATTAGTCCCCCTCCTAGATTCAGGTTTGATACTGCCCAGATTCCTCCGAGAGCTACAAGGCTTAGGAAAGTCGCGTGTTTGAATCCATTTGATACTCTTCCAGATACGATTTTTCCTGTTACTAGTCCGAGGGTAAAACTGTGTATCGCTAATGGGGTGAGTAATGTTCTGTAAAGCATAATTTGTGGTACGCTTACACCTAGGTTTGAACCCGTGAAGAATCCGAGAAACATCACCGTGGTTCCCGTTAATAATGCAGCGCCAATATATGGAACAATAATTAAGGGCATCAGAACCGCTTTTTTCTCTGCTTCCAACTGTTGTGTTGACTCGCTAAACTCTGCAAGGGTTTCTATACTTTGCTCGGTTCCTCCACCAACCTCCATGGTGTCGATAAGAAGATAAATATTTACTAATGCTAACCAATTCTTTATTTTTGATGAAAACTCATCGTATATTTGCCGAAGCGGATAACCCCAGTTAATCTTAGTACTAATGTCTTTCAAGTATTTACTGAAACCACCATATTCTCTGGTTGCTAGGGCTTCAAGGCTTTTCTCGGGGCTTAGTCCGCTTTTTCTAACTTCTACCAGATCTCTCAAGAATTGTGTGATCCCGCTCTGTAGGTTTCCATCGCGTCCCGCAGTATAATAGTCGGCTATCCATCCTGGAATGGCTATCACGAGGAGGGTGATTGTTACGCCTATTGCTGCTTCGGTGCCTTCGGCGAAATTCATTGATTCTCTCATCCAGATTATCATATCCCGTAACGCTGGAACTACTAGGAAAGAATCGCTAAAGAATGGTAGAACGATCTGAGTTGCTAGTAATGCTGCAATTGGTATGGTTATAAACAAAATGTAGTATGGTTTCCAGTTGCTTATTGGGTAATTGAACTGAACCATGTCCCCTGCATACAGGAAAAGGAATGATAACGCGGGCATTACGATGAAGCTGAATATAAAGAACTGGAATGGGCTGATACTTACACCTGCTGTGGGCAGGCTCATACCAACTACGAATACTAGAAATAATCCGAGGACCCCTAGGATGCCAATTATTGTATAGGCTTCCATTAACATCGCAGCAGTCTCGCCCTTTCCTTTTACGTTGATAGTCAGGTTACGGAACATGTTATGGGTCTGGTTGAACAGGTAGTGCAGCGTGTCTCCACCTGTTCTAACGCTTGATGCGTAACCAAGTAATAGTTCCTTGTAGTCTTTGATGTCAACTGCTTTTCCAGCTTGTTCCATTGCTGTGAGAGGGTCTACTCCCGTTGACATAACTATGGTCTCTATTCTTTCTACCTCATCCTTCATTTTTGGTAATAGGTCCATCTTCTTCATTCTGAGAAAACTTTCGAATGGACTTAGTCCCCCGCTGACCATTACGCTGATGTACATTGAGGCGTACGGGATCTCAACTTGCAATTCACTCATTCGGTTACTTGCCTTCATCGAGGGAATTATAGACCCGAATAGTATTACGCCCACTGGGAGCACAATGGTTACTGGAATCATTAATAATGGGTTTATCCCAAACAATGATTGTAGAGGTATTATTTTGAAACGAGAAAGGATGAGTACCGTTAATGGTGGTATGCTTGAGAGTAATGCGTAGAAGCTTATCATACTGAAGTATACTTCGCTGTGTACATTCATACATGCAGTTTCTAGGCTTCTATCAACGCCCTTGAAGGTTTTTGATAGAATTTTACCGATACCTCCGAGGTAGGCGTAACAGTAGTCTCGAAAGAGCATACCTAAGTTATCTGGATTAATCAAGGGATTCCTCCTGTATCTCGTTCAAAAGGTCATCGACATTATCCCAGTTCTGCTCAGTAGGAAATTCGATATCTTCCGATGTAGACTCTAAAAGTTCCTCGAAATCTTCGGTTTCTATTGTTTCTTCGATTATTTCATCATGGGTTTCTTTTGATGTTCCCTTTTCTTTCTCTTCTCTTTGGTTCTGGTAATAGCTTAGTATTTTCTCTGCTACCTCACGCTGATTCTCTACCCCGGTCTCAAACATGTTTTCAATATATTGTTCTCTGCGGTCGAGCTCCTCAAGTAGTTGCTCCATGGTCTTGCCGCTGCTGACACTTATCTGTTGGAGTATGTAACTGTCTTTGAACATTGTTGTGAATGTGTCTGTTCGTGGGTCCCATCTTGAGACTTCTAAATAGTTATCGTATTCAGCGATCTCTGATACGCTTCTTACTCTTCTTCCAAAGCTAAGTCCATCTTTTTTGTGGGGTAGTTCTACTCTCTGGATATAGAGTGCGATGTTCATTAATGGAATATAGACCTCGCTGACGTTCATTGGTGGTGATGTGAGTCGTTTTACTACTCTGTCGATGCTGTCTGCGTGCATCGTACATAGTCCCCCGTGACCGGTGGCTAGTGCCTGGAAAAGTACGTATGCTTCTTCTCCTCTGACTTCTCCTACTATGACATAGTCTGGTCTGTATCTGAGGCTTATCTTGATTAGATCGAATAACGAGATGTCTCCGCTTGGGCCATCGCCGAAGTTGAAGCTCTCTCTGCTGTTTAGCTGTGTCCAGTTGGCTACTGGTGGGCTTAGCTCTGGGACTTCTTCTGCCGTCACGATTTTGTCGTTTTGGCTCATGAGGCTGAGTAATGCGTTTAGCATGGTTGTTTTGCCTGAGCCTGTTCCTCCTACTATCATGAAGCTCTTCTTGTGTTCGAGGATAAGCCAGAAGTATGCCGCTATTCTTGCGCTGAGTGTACCTATTTTTATGAGGTCTAGTATGCTGAGTGGTTCTTCCCTGAATTTTCTGATACAGAATGTGCTTCCCTTCATGCTGACCTCTTTCATAAACGTGGCAGCAAGTCTGTGTTTCTCGGGGAGCATTGCATCTAAGACTGGTTGAGCGCTGCTGATGTGTTTCCCGGACTTGTGAGCTATTTTTACTAGGAAGTCGTTTAGTGTTTGGGTGCTTCTGAATATGATGTTTGTTGGTATGCTCTCATATTTTCTGTGCCAGATGAATATTGGAACATCTAGTCCGTTGCAGCTGATGTCTTCTATCCATGGGTCTTCCATGATTGTTTGTAGTGGGCCGTATCCTGTTAGGTCTCTGACAACATAGTAGAATATGCTGTCCCATTGTTCGATTGTGAATTTGCCAAGGCTTTTATGGTATTTTTCGGCGATTATTTCGGCTTGTTCATAGACGTAGTCTTTGGGGTTTATGTGTTCTCCTGTGGGTGATGTGAATTCTTTGCTGAGTATTCTTACGATTTTTTGGTATGTATCGTATTGTTCTTCGTTTAGTTCTGCTTCTTCGACGAAGTAGTGTAAGCCTTCTCCGAGTTCAGGAGATGTCACTATTTTTATCCTTGAGTTAGGTTCATTGACTTGGTATTCGTCAATAATATTGTATTCTGGCTTGACTTTTGCTATGTCTACTGGGTCAATTTCTTGTTCTTCTTGTTTTTTTTCTATTTGTTCTTTTAGCCATTCTACCAGTTTCATTTGTCAAGCCTCTGGAAATATATGAAAATAAAAAGAGGAAGGAGTATGTGCTTAAGGCAGTCTGATTAGTTTGATGTAATCCATTCCGCCTGCGCTGTGTAGCTTTAGGTTTATTGTTGTCCCAGATGTGAAGGTACTGTAGTCAACGCCAATGTAGACTTCAATATCTTCAGATACCCCTGGTTCAATTGTTAAACCGTCATCATCAAGGTCTGATCCAGCAGCAGTGACTAATATTGGTGTAGCACCTGCATTAGTACCGCCAGTGATACCTGTGTTTCCTCCGTCAATAAGTGTCACAGGGACATCGTTGAGGAACACATGTGTAATAGTTGACGCAGCGGATCCACTGTTTTTAACTGATAGATGAACTTCCCAACCAACTGTTGTTGCAGGCGTTCCTCCATCAGTTTCAACAAGTGCATATCCTGTTTGGATTTCGACTTTTTCGAACTGTGTGTACTGGCTGCTGATGCCACCCATCCAGTAGGATACTCCTACTGCGACGGTTATGGCTACTGCTACCAGGATGACTGTGGCTATTACTGGGCTCACAGCTTTGCGTGTTTTCTGAGGATTCATTCTCACTCTTAACCTCCTTAACAGCCAAACATGTTACTTTTTATAAAAGGAATATGCACACATGTCATCTATTGTTGATCTATATGTTTGATATGTAATATTTGCATACAGATCATGGTTTATTTATAAATGAAGAATTTTTTAAATGTATTTTACTCTAGTTATATATTATTGTTCTATGTTACTGTTCTTTTAATTAGTATGTTAAACTCGAGGAAAGCTTCATAGATTTCCATGATATAGATTAATTATGAGTAATGGGGTGCTAGTCATCGTTTCTCATCCCGATGATGAGACCTTTGGATGCGGAGCGACACTTGTGAAGCATGTCAATGCTGGTGTTGATGTTGATGTTTTGTGTTTAACTTGTAATCCTGTGGATCGTGAGACAGAGTTTAACGCTGCGACTGATGTATTGGGCGTCTCTTCAACAATTTGGATGGAAAAAAACATTGAATCTAGTCCATTGTTGATACGGAAAATAGCCGATTTTATTGATGAGCATCGGCCAAGGACTGTGATTACTCATGTTCCTTTTGATTATCACCGTGAACATCGGGTTTGTTATGAGGTTGTAAAGGAGGCGGTGGAGTGGGCGGCTCATACAACAATGTATATGGATGCTTGGCAGGTGGAACGGTTTCTATTGATGGAGGTTAACTCTTTGATTCCTCAGCCATCGGTTCTTGTTGATGTATCGGAGACCTTCGATCAAAAAATGTCTGCAGTTGAGCAATACCAGAGCCAGTTAGCGAAGTTTCCATGGGGCTACTATGAGAAAGTGTGTCTAAAGAAGGGGGAACTACGTGGGGCTCAGTGTAATGTGGAATATGCTGAGGCATTCATTGAAGAGGCTCTACCGGGGAATGGTCCGTTTTACCCAGAAAAGTCATCAGATCTGTTGGTCTAGGAATCTTTAACAGGTTCCTGTTTCCTTGTATTTCGTTGGTGCCCTATTGAATCTCTATGGTTTGAAGGTTATTGATTTTCACAGTCATTTCCCTATCCAGCGTCCCGGTGGCAGGAATTGGAGGAAACGTCTTGTTGAACGTTACGGTGAGGAGCGTGCTGATATTATTCTCGAGAACTCGCGTATGTACAGGGATAAATGGAGGCGTATGTGGGCGTTTGAGCCACCAGAAGAAGGGGTTCATAGCGATGAGGAGCAGGCAAAGCGTTGGGTAGAGGATATGGACCAGAAAGGTCTTGAGCGGGTTAACTTTGTGATGGGTGGCGGTAATGACAATCTCGCTGAGATCGTGAAGCTTTACCCTGAGCGGTTTACCGGGTTTGCTCATAATCCACTGTTTGATGACGGAGCAGCTGAGGAACTTGAAAGGGCTGTTACCCAGCTAGGGCTTAAAGGCTTCAAGCTTATCGCGTCTAATCAGAGAAAACCGATTGACTCAGAGGAAGCGTATCCTGTTTGGGAGATGGCTGATAGTCTCGGAGTGCCTGTTTTGATTCATTTCGGTGTCTTGGGTGGAGGTGGAGGCCCAGCCTATGATGTGAGGAATCTGAATCCTTTGAGTTTCTGGAAGGTTTGTAGTGATTTCCCGACCTTGAAAGTAGTGATTCCTCATTTTGGGGCATGCTATTGGAGGGAACTATTACAGCTATGCTGGCAGTGCCCGAATGTGTATGTGGATACAAGTGGAAGTAATCAGTGGATGCGGTGGATGCCTTATCCTTTGAGTATCAAGGACTTGTTTCGGAAGGCGTATGAGACAATTGGAGCTGAGCGAATAGTCTTTGGCACTGATAGTAGTTATTTCCCTCGTGGGTTTAGTGTCGAATATCTACGGGAGCAGCTGCGTGTTTGTCATGATCTTGGGTTCCCTGATGAGGCTATTACTCGGATTTTCCATGATAACGCGGCTGAGCTACTGGGCTTAGCCTAATTGTTTTTATTACGTCCTTCTGGTTTTTCTACCATCTCTTGGTGCATGATTTGACTGATGAGCATAAACTACCCGCGCATATGATCTACTCTGATAGTGTCTACTCCCGTAGCGAGACCGGTCTCGGACACGAGTTATGGGGAAACATACCACATACACTTGGTGAAGCCGCCAAGCTTCTCCCTAAGATAAGGGCGGACTATACTGAGTCTGAGTATCTTGAACCCTTGAAACAGGCTATGAAACGGAATCTAAGGCGTATGGGGCTTCTCACAGGGAAAACCAGTGATTCCATTGATAAATTACATGACGGTGTAGTGGAGGCTGGTCAGCAGCCAATGCTCATGGGTGGTCCGGGGATCATTCTAAACAAGATATCTTACGCGGTTTCGTTAGCAGGCGAATCAGGGGTAGTTCCGCTATATTACGTGGCGGATTATGACGGTGTTCAGGCTGAGTTAACCAATATGAGGTTACCGAGTCCAAGCAGTAAGGGGCTTCTTCTCAGTTATCCAGTTGAGCCAAGTATGGAAAATCTAGCTATCTATGAGGTGGGGAACCCAGATGAGGCATGGTTCAGGAAAAACATGGAGAAGATTGATAGCAACTACCGAGGGTTACTGAAGGAGCTTGATATCTTTAAGCGGGAAAAGGCTCAGCAGAATCTTGACCACGCTTACTCGGTGATAAAGTCGGCGTATTATTCGACTGGTAATGTCTCGGATTTCTCTACGAAGGTTGTCGGCTCGTTGTTGAACATTGAGGCTGATCTTGGTGTGCCTATTTACTGGTTTAGTATGCCTGAGACCAGACCGTATTTCATTGAAGGATACGAGTTATTACTGAAGGAGCCTAACCGGTCAAGGTTTATCGAGGCTACCAATGCAGCCGCTGAGAAGGTAGAGTCCGCTGGTTACCGGAGTCAGATCGGGTATAGAACCGATGATTATGTGCCTTTCTTCCTTGAATGCATGAACCCAGAGTGTGACCGTATCCGGGTCGAGTTAAAGTATAGCAAGAGAGAGGGTTCAAGCGCGGCAGTGCTGAAGGGTAAGTGTCCTGTCTGTGAGGAAGAGTATAGTTTCAGTTTTGACGCTTCTAAGCCTGATGTGAGTGATATTGTTGACTGGATTACGCCTCGTGTGGATAGCCGTCAGGTAATTGTTGACTCTGTGATCCCTGTTTTGGCTCATATTGGTGGTCCGGGTGAGACTAGTTATTATGCTGAGGTTATTCCGGCTGCTAAGGCTCTTGGGCTTCCTTTCCCCTTGTTTATGCGGTATACTCGGACTTTCTATAATACGCCTTGGAACGAGAAGATGGCTCAGGGATTGAAGAAACAGGGTTTACCTGTTATTACATCCGATAAATTGTTCAATAATCTAGGCGCTTGGATCGAGGCCCGTAACAGTGATGATGCTGAGATGCTCTGGAAGGCTCATGTTGGTATTGAAGAGAGTATCAGAGGGACATTTGATACCCTTGTCCAGAAACTTGCGAGCTATGAGTCTGATATAGCTGGTATCAAGGAGAAGCTACGGGAACCTGGAGATAGGCGTCCTTTGATCGAGGAGATGAAGCGGCTTCAGGCGGAGTCTCAGGTGATTGATAATTATTTGAGTTGGGCTTTTGGTCGGTTTAGTCCTGAGAAGTTTGGTCAGGAGGTTAATTGGCTTTGGATTGACCTTGCTGCTGCTTCCGGTGTGGGTGATTTGATGGGAGTCTATCTACGGCAGTATAACCAGGATACACCCAATAGCTCCATGTATTTTGTAAATATCACCTAGTCGTTATATCGTCTGCGTAGAGGCGGTGATAGCCTCAGCATTATTTCTGCTCTTTCTATGATATCCACCCATTCGCTCATCTCTGCTTCCAGTGCCTTGGGGCTCAATACTCCGGCTCTTGGTCCCCTGCCTATTTCTCGTGCTGCTTTTGCCCTGTAAACACTAAGCAGTCTATCTCCATAGCGTCCAATTTCCCAGAAATCCTCTGATAAGATTATTATCATGGGTACCCTTGTGGCTCCGAGTATTCTGAGTTCGTCTTTGAGTTCCTTTGATGTATCTCTGTCGATGATTCTGATGTTTGCTTTTGGTCCAATGGTTTCTATGATCTTTTTTAACATGGGAGCTTGTCGTTGACAGTCGGGGCACCAGATACCTCCATAGACTAGTATGTTTAGCTCTCTATCATAGCCTTGGAGACGTTCAGCTTGTTCTGGGGTTAGGTCTGGTATTCTTTGTTCTATGTTTCGCCATTTCTCGGCATGGCTCTGATCTTGTTCCCGTATGAAGTCATCGTATTCTGATGCTTGTGCCCAGTGTTTTCTCCAAAAGTCTTCGCGTTTATCGTAGTAGATGGGATTTGACATAAGGGGCTATGTAGAGGGCGGTTTATATTTTTAGAGTACGCTCTCGTAGACCGCGAGGTATTGATCCAGCACTTTATCTTTGGTAAAGTGTTGAAGCACTGTCTCCCTCGCTTTTGCTCCCATCTCTGCTAATAGTTTTTTATCTGCGCCTAGTTTTAATGCAGCTTCAGCTATTTTTTCAGGGTTTTTCAATGGTATGAGGAACCCGTTTTCTCCATCAGTTATTTGTTCTGGGATGCCGCCGACATTTGATGCAATTACTGGTAAACCGCAGCTCATTGCCTCCAGTATTGTTAGTGGTGCGTTTTCTGATTCGCTGCTCATTACTAGTGCGTCTGCGCAGTTCATTACCTCGGCTACGTCGCTTCGGTATCCGGTTACCATTATGTTTTTTCTGAGATCGAGTTTATCGATGAGTCTTTCTATTCTGTGGCGTTCTGGGCCGTCGCCCACTAGGATTAGCTGGGCGTTGGGGTCTTTTTTAGTGATTATGCACATGCAGTAGACGAGGTCGTCTACTCGTTTTACGGGTCTAAAATTACTTACGTGAACGAGTGTTATTCCTCTTGGTCTCGGATTATCAATTATGTGACATGGGGCTGGTGTGAATGCTTCATGGTCAACGAAGTTAGGTATAACCTGAATGTCTTGCCTTACCCCGAGAGTTTTTCGGGCTTCTTCTGCCATATAGTGGGATACTGTGGTTACAGCGTCACTGGCCTCAATACTCATAGTGTTTATAGGTTCATAACTGGGATCGCTTCCCAATATAGTTACATCGCTTCCATGCAATGTGGTCACATATGGGACTCCTGTTTTTTCTCGTGCAAGTTGTGCTGCTGTGGCGTGAGGTAGGGCATAGTGTATGTTTATTACGTCAAGGTTTTCTCGTTCTGATACACGTGCCATCTCGGATGCTAGGGCAATGGTGTATGGTGGGTATTTGAATAGTGGATATTCAACTACGTTGACGTGATGCATTTTCAGGTTTGGTATATCGTAGCCTTGTATTGCTACTGGGCGCTGGTATGTGATGAAGTGTATCTCGTGTCCTTTCTTGGCTAGTTCTACGCCTAGTCTTGTGGCTAGTATGCCGCTTCCGCCTACTGTTGGGTAGCATGTTATTCCTATCTTCAAGTCTATGTCACACAGAAAAATGGTTGAATAAAAAGAGAGAGGCTGCTAGGCTTCAGTTAGGCGTTTGTTGACGCCTCTGATGGCTGCGATCTGTCCTTCATGGTGGATAATCTCACTTATTCCGAGCATGAGGTAGAATCCTACTGTATTTTTGCCCATGAACCAGTCCATCTCCTTGGCTAAGTCAGCGTCTTTTACCTTGTTCAGCTTGGTCATTAGGTCTTTCTTGGCTTTCTCGTAGTCCTTCATGAGGTCTTTGAGGCTTTTATCGGGCTTTGCATCGTAGCCTGCTGTTTTTGCGTCTTTGTCGCCTGCGATGATCTTGGGTATGAAGCCATACCATTCGCCTATGAGGTGGTTGACGATGTTTCTGACGGTATTTGCCTCTGTGCAGCTTTTCCAGTCAAGTTGTTCTTCTGTTAGATCTTTGAGGGCTCCGTCCAGTCTTGTGAATCCTAGTTGAGCGAATTCTTTTATTGTGTCTATTTTTGCCATGTTTTTCACCGAAAATTGGTGTAAATTGCAGTGGAACGGGGTTACTTATACCAATTGGTAATTATGTGAATAAAAAGGGGGTTTTGTTTACTCGTTGAGGCGCTTATAGGTGCCTCTGATGTATGTTAGTTGTCCCTTGTGGTGAATTACTTCTCCAATGTAGGCGAATAAGCCGATCTTGCGCTGTCTCATTCCACCCCACATGGGTATTTCCTTTTCAAGAGCTTCGTCACTGAGTTCTTTCATCATGGGGATGGCTTTCTCGGCGCCTTCTTTGATGTCCTTCATTAGCTTGTCCATGGGGTAGTCTTGGTCTCTGTAGTCCTCTGGCCAACCTTCTGGTGCATATTTTTCTACTCCTTTGATTCGGCTTGGGAGTGCTGTGTTTACTATGCGTGAGATGTGGTTTAGCTGCCATTGTATGCTGTTGCTGACTGGTGTGGGTTTGAACTTGTATTCTTCCGGTGTGATACCTTCGCAGGCTCTCTGGAGGCTGCTTATTGCCCATTCGAGTTCTTCTGCTAGTATCTCTGCTTTCTTGTTCATAGAATCCATGATCGACGTGGAGATGGCTGTTAATAATCCGTTCCCCGGGAGTCTTGGCGCTGGACATCTCTGATCAGGGTCCCAGATTTTGTAGAGCAGAAAGAGTTTGATGCAATACTCCCCGAGCTTTTAAAGAAACGAGGTGAGAAGGTACGTGAAGTACGGCTCATCACTTTTTATGAGGGATTATCGGCCCAGATAATGCACATCGGTCCCTATAACGAGGAGACTCCCTCCCTCAACAGGCTGCATGCTTGGGTAGATGAACAAAGGTACAGACTTAGGGCTAATCACCATGAGATATACTTGAGTGATCCAAGGCGCACCAAACCCGAGAACTTGAAGACAATAATTAGACACCCGGTAGAGAAACTCTAATTCTTGCTCTTTGTTGGTATTTATTAGACGGCATTTTCACATAGATTATGAAGCGTTTTGAGGCTTTCTTACCGTACACCGTCTTTTTTCACGTAGAATGGTGTTACTTCTCTCTCCCTCGGGTATTTCGAGATATGGTTAATAACCTGCATGTAATCTGCGCATGATATGAGCAAAGCAAAACCTAGTGCGCGGAAGACACTCGAAGATTATATCTTCAGGAAGATGAGTGACCAAGGAATAGTAGGGCTAAGTATTGCAACAATCAAGGATGGTAAACCAGACTATAAGCGGGGCTTCGGGTTCAGAAACTTCACAAAGGGTACCAGCGCGACCCCCAACACCACCTATTGTATAGGTAGTCTCACCAAGTCATTCACTGCCACCGCGGTTATGCAGCTCAACGAGAAAGACTTACTGAACCTTGATGACCCCATCGGCAAATACCTACCTATCGAGTTAACCGCCATGGGTGAACCTGTACTAATCAAACACCTTCTCAGCCACAGTAGCGGATTAAGCGCATTAGGCTACGCCGAGGCAACACTCACAGCTGTCACTGATTTCAGCGATCACTGGCTGCCCATCAGTAGCCCAGAGGACTTGATGGTCTTCATGAATGGCGCTGATGAGTGGGCTATGGCGAAACCCGGTGAGCGCTACGCGTATCTGAACGAGGGCTATATTCTGTTGGGGAGTGTAATCAAATCGGTCTCTGGGCTAGAGTACCCTGATTATGTACAGAAGCACATCCTTCACCCCCTTGGTATGACGCGAAGCACATACTATGAACAGGAAGTTGAGAAGGACAAGGATGTAGCTACTCCATATGTTTCTGGCGACGATGATGTCAAGGTTGAGACCCGTTACCCTTATGGTCAGATGATCGCGGACGGTGGTTTGATGACCAACGTGGTCGATATGACCAAGTTCATCCAGATGTTCCTCAGCAATGGCTCTCCTGATGGGGTCACGATCATGAACGCAGAATCAATCAAAACCATGATGACACCCAAGATCAAGACCAGCGACATCCCATTAGGCAGTGCAGACGACAGATACTATGCTTATGGGCTCAGGATAAAATCCGGTTTCTTCGGGTACAATCTCGTCTATCACAGCGGCAGCGTATTCGGGTCAAGCGCTTACATGGGTTTCATCCCAGAGAAGAAAGTGGGGGTTATCATCATGGCGAGCGGTGGCTACTTCCTTGAAGACATCGGTGAACTGGCTATTGCACAGCTTCTCGGTGTCAACCCAGATGACGTACCCTATTTCAGACGCATAGAGCAGCTTGATGACCTGACTGGGACCTTTGTCACCTTTAGAAACACATCTGAATATGAGGTAAAGCGAGAACGGGGTATATTACGTTTGGAGACCAGTTTCTGGCAACGTACATGGAGTACTCCCTTGATACCGGTTGACCTTGAGAGCGATGTGAAGCACTTCATGGTGTACGGCTTGGAGACCATGACGCCAGTAGAGTTTGTTTACCGTGAAGGAGAGTTGTGGATGTTCTACGAGAACAGTCTAGCCAAACGGGTAAATGGCTGGTAAGTGTTTAATCTTCAATCTCACCTTCATTCAACCATGAGTATCTTATTTGATAAAACCCAGAGCATTCTGGAGACAATAGCCTATGAGTCAGCGGGGCTTGTAGGTATTCATGCTTTTGATCCTGATGAGCCTGATTTGGAATTCACTGTCAATGCTGACCTCTTGTTTCCAACAGCCAGCATCATCAAGGTGCCGATTTTGCTTGAGTTCTATAATCAGGTAGCGGCTGGTGCCCTTGATCCCAATGAGGTTCATAGGCTCATAGATGATGTGAAGGTGGGTGGGAGCGGAGTGCTTCAATTCATGAGCGAGGAGACTCGGTTGACCTTGGAGGATTGGGTGAAGTTAATGATTAATCTCAGCGATAACACAGCTACCAATTACATGATTGATGTAGTGGGTATGGAGAACGTGAATGATCTTCTTGAACGTCTCGGATTGGAGAAAACGAGGTTATTACGTAAGATGCAAGCGGGGGTGGACCCGGATAAGATCGAGAACTTGACAACTCCACGTGATTTTTCCAGACTCTTGATGATGATCAAGAACCATTATGGGTTGGACGCCGAGGTATGCGAGAAAACCCTTGATGTATTGAAGCTCTACAAGGATGGCGTAATCTTTGAGGCGCTACCTGAGGATTATGCTGTGGCTGATAAGAGTGGCTGGATGGGTGGAGTCCAGTGTGACGCTGGTATCGTCTACGCTGAGAAGCCATATATCGTGACTGTAATGGCTAGCCACATACCCGTATGGGACAGGAATGGTTACGAGACCCGAGAGAACCTCAAGCAAATAGTCTCAGAGATACACGACTATTACTGCAACAAGGCAATCACATCAAGATACGGTAGACGCAGTTGAAAACAGTAGACACCGTTTCCTTCATCCTCATCAGAAACCAGAAAATACTCGTTGAACTTAGACGAAAAGATCGAGTAAACGATCCCGGAGCTGTAGTGGTTCCCGGGGGTCATGTTGACCCCGGCGAGACACCGTTGATGGCTGTGAAACGTGAGCTATTGGAAGAGCTTGGAGTCGAGTGCAGCTCTTTTAGGCTCTATGACAGGATGCTCTGTGAGTCTGATACCGAGTATCAGATGAATTGTTGGTTTATCTGCGAGGATTGGAGGGGTGAGCCCTTGGCTTCTGAGGCCGAGGAGATATTCTATTTGGGCTCCGATGAGTTGGATCAACTTAGTCTTCCAAATGACCGGATAGTAGTTACTAGGTTGTTTCGGGAAGAGCTTCAGAAATAAATTAACAAGTTATTATACTTGTTTTGTCTTTTCTGACCTATGAGTATTGAGCTACCTGAGGCAAAGATACTGGCAAAACAACTAGATCAGGCGATCACAGGCAAGACAATCAAGGAATATGATCTCAAAGACGTTGAACGCATGATCAAGATAGGGTTCCTTAACGAGGACCTATCAGAGTTTAAGCCAATCAAAGACAAGAAGGTAATTGGAGCAACAAGCCGTGGAAACACCATCAGGGTCCAGTTGAGCGACGAGACGAACATACTCATCGGACCAGAGTATGGAGGTGTACTAACCTACCTCAAAGAGGGTGGTAAGGTGCCCAAGTATCATTTGAAGCTGGTGTTTGATGATGGCTCGATACTGACTACACGGATCACCAGTATGGGGATCATCTACGCTGTCCCGGATAACATGATAACCAAGAACTACATGTACAAGAGGGACTTTCTGGGTGGTGTTTCCCCCGATGAACCGGATTTCACGTGGGAATGGTTCCGGCAAACCATTGGAGCCGAGAACCGTCAGCTCAAGCCTCTTCTCGTGGGTAAAGACGCTCATATAATCGGTGTTAGCAACGCTACCTTCCAAGACGTAATCTTCCGAGCAAATATACACCCAAAACGTAAGGCATCTGAACTCTCTGAGGATGAGCTTCACGCCCTATATGACGCCATCAAAACAGTGGTCTCTGAGCGTCTTGAGAAAAAAGGGAAAACCGAGTTCACTGACATCTATGGTGAAAAAGGCGGCTATGTTGCGGCGATGGGTCCAAACATGAAGAACCAGAATTGTCCACGCTGTGGCTCAGCGATTGAGAAGCTTGCCCATGGTGGTGGCAGTGTCTATCTCTGCCCAGTCTGCCAAAAAGAATAATCTAGGGAAATAAAATAAGCACCGACTGTGTCCCTTCTGGTATGTCAGAGGATCGCTCGCTTCTCATAGCGAAGAACTGGTGGGACAAGCTCCCACGGAAAATATACGCGTCACTAGAAAGAGTACCCATCAAGCAGGACTGGTTCCAAGTCTACAAGGTGCTCCCAGATATCTACGTCTTTTACGAGCCATACCAGTACGAGGAAGCCATCAGCACACTGGTCCTAGGCGAGGATAAGGCAATACTCATCGACACAGGCTGTGGCATAGGCAACCTCAAGGAAGCAGTAGAGGAGGTCACTGATATGCCTGTGATGGTCTTGAACACCCACGCCCACAACGATCACATCGCCCAGAACTACATGTTTGACGAGATAGCCATGCTGGACCATCCATGGAGCCACAAAGCACAGGAAGGACTACCCAACAGCGAGATGGCTCACCTAGTCGCAGAAGGCATGACATGGAAGCCACTACCAGAGGGTTTCGATAAGGAGAACTATGTGGTTCCCGGGTTTAAGGTCACAAAGTGGTTCAAAGATGGAGATGTATTTGATCTAGGCAATCGAACCCTAGAGGTAATGCATACGCCGGGTCACACACCTGACAGTTTATGTCTTCTGGATAGGGAGGATAAGCTTCTCTTCACAGGTGACATGTTCTACACTGGCGGGATCTACACGTATCTCAACGGCGGCGATATTCCTACATTCGTTAATAGCTATATGCGGATGCTTGACTATTACGATGAGTACGAAAGATTGATGCCTAGCCACAACGAGCCATGGGTCGAGAAAGAGCTACTCAAGGAAGTGTTCAAGGCAGTCGTGGATATCGCCGAGGGAAGAGGCACATACAAGGAAGGTACAGACAGGGGAACCCCAATCAGAAAATACGATTACGGGCGATTCAGCGTCGTCACAAGGGCGCCCGAATAGAAACCCTTTCTCTCACACCCTCTTTTATTGACTTGATTTTACGATACCATTTGTAGATTCTATGGTCTTGTTTTTCTCTTGGTTCTAATCTGTTCATGAAATCAGTGAAACTTTGCCTGAACACGTTATCCGTGAATGCTTGAGCGCGAATAACTCCATTCTCCCTTAGTTTGGCTCGTCTTGTCTCGTCCATTAGAATCATTCTGATCTTCTCAACAGCCTCATCACTAGTCGAGTAACATAACCCATATTCCTCGTTCTCAACGAGAATATCTGTCCACGGTCCACCGCCACGATACACCAATGGAATACAACCAAGGCTCATGGCTTCCACGATTGCAATACCAAAAGCTTCATCGTTTTGAGTGGAGAGATAGACGCTGCAACGGGTCATCAGCTCGATTATCTTGTCTCTGCGTGGATTCACATAGACCTCGATGTTCTTGAAGTCTCTCAGCTGCTTGATGAGACGCTCTGAACCATACTCCGAATGCCCGGCTACATTGAACCTGTTAC
>Ga0272443_10002278_pt1 | contig 24905 bp, 19 predicted proteins | sample SSMAcet12_FD_193581 | JGI IMG/M metagenome (GOLD analysis project Ga0272443, IMG submission 193581) | Marine sediment archaeal communities from Little Sippewissett salt marsh, Falmouth, MA, United States - SSM-Acet-12 | ecosystem: Environmental > Aquatic > Marine > Wetlands > Sediment ...
CCTTTGGCATCGGCTTGTTGAGCCGTGCTTATCTGATGCGAGGGTTCAAATCCGCCACGTCATCAGGCAAAGAAAAAGGCCGCCCCAAGGGACGGCCTTTTTATTCGTTTGGCGGAGAGGGAGGGAGTCTCCGCGCCCGGCTACGCAGGCAATAAAATCAACGCCTTATGCGAAACCGCCTTTCGACTGGTGTACCACTTGGGTGGCTCAATATAAACGTATAAATATCCTTATGGTTTCCCGCCTCGTCAAGAGTCACGGAGCCATTCTCAGTGGTCGCTTCCGTTTCTCGCCGCCGGCAGTCGCATGCGCACCCACTCAGCTGCTGGCGATCACCCAGTCAGACACGATGACCCTGCCCATCCAAGCAGCGGATACTGGCCCGCGACTGGATGTGCGTGACCGCCTCGGTCAGCTGTCCAGAATTTCCTTGAATTCTGATGCTGAGTTGTCAATATCTAAGCTGAAGCGAACCCGCACATGACCCATGGAGGGGCGATCATGAAAGCGCTAATGTTCGTTACGGTTTTGGGATGTGCTCTCGTGTCCTTGCCGTGCTTCTCTGCCCCGCCAGACCAGCTGACACCAACCTGGCTAAGCAAAACGATCGTAGAGTCGGTCGATCGATATGCGCGAAAAGAGAAACTGGCGGTTGACTCTCTGGTCGTCGAGCATCTCAGGAAGAGTGCGACGATATTTGCGGGAAATCTTTGCTTGTCGAAAGAAGATTGGGAGCCATCCGGGTATTGTGGACGCACCATAGGTAATCCAACCGTCTTCGACAAAGTACTCCACGGACTCCTCGCGGAGTATGCTGGCCTTCGGCGTGCTGAGGTGAGAACGCTTGCCGCCCGATTGGCGGATCAAATTGGCGTTCGCATAGAGTCTTTAGGGTGGCCGGCTTTCGAGCGTGTAAATTTCGGTATTGTTTCTTTATCGCCGATTGGCCGAAAAGCCCAAGTGTGGGTAAAGCGCGCCCACGACGTGGTGACCTTGTCTCCCGGCGTTCACCAAATGCTGGCGGGACCCGGCGAGTTGCGCCTAGAGGCAGGAGGCAATGCGCAACCTCGATCCTCATTCGTGGCGATAGTTTCTCCGGGAAAGATATCAACTCCTGTAGCTGTTGCTGCCGCAACCCCCGATAGTCAACCACTCGGACGCCTGGCGCCCTCCCTTGAATACCTGTGCTACGACCGCTTGCCTCCAATTCGCGACGGCGCACTGAGTGCCTTCAATTGGGGACGATCCACTTTCCGTGAAACCGACGAGGTTAAGCGTGAGAATCTACTAACAATCGCCAAAGCGCCACTTGTCGACATCCAACTGATTGACGAAACAGGCCTATGCGGCCGCGTTTGTCGGGAAGGGCTTGGCGTAGCTTTTGCGAACGCATTGAGCATCTGGCGAGAGGGGTGTCAACGGTGTGAGCCGGACGCCTTTGCGGTAATCAAACTGGGTGACAACCTGTGGGCTGATGCTGTGTGGTATGAGGAGTTCATTACGCTCCCAAGCAACAAAGCACCGCAGCCCCACGATCTGGTCCTTGCTGGCGAACGCGTTTCGATGCACCGAGCGCTAATTGGCAGAACGGGCATTTCCGCATACCAGCAGGTCGCTCAGGACGGCGAGCTTGCCGAGATCGTTTGCCGCAGCCGTCACTCCGACCCAGTGGTCGACGTGCTTCGGCGCGAATTCTGTGGGCGTGCCAGCACGATAGCCAACGGGCATTCCATTCGCCCGATTGTTCGCATCAAGGCGGATGCGACCACCTGTGGTTCATCAGCGTCTTTCTTGGCCTGTGGGCTGCCTGGTGCAGGCATTGAAATAGCTTGGCACAGTGCGTCGTTCGAAATTGACCATCCGGACGGCCCAATCCAGGTCGGCGCCGAAACGACTGACTCGATCTCCGTAAACATGCAAAAGGTAGTGCTACACGAGGTCGGTCATTGGTTCGGCATCCCGCATCCGGAGGACGTTGGGCTTGCGCAATACAAAGACATCATGTCGGCCGTCTATGGCGATGGCCAGCCATGCATTTCAGGAGCAAGTCGCGCGATGCAGAACAATGCGACTGATCGGCGATGGCCGTATCGTGCGGCAGGGACACTCGGATTGCGTGTGCCCAATGCATTGGAACCTGCACGGAAACCGCGAAGTGTCGTCATCGGGAGATAAATAAGGCACGGAGGAGAAGCTATGCTTAGAAACAAAGTCCTGATGGTTTTGTCGATCATGCCACTATCTGTGGGCGGGGTGTCTGGCGCCCCGGCGCCGAAATCGTTCGCCCCATGCTTAGCAGACCTATCGGGTATTACAGATGCCGTTGAAGGCTGGGAGGCAAGCCGTTCAATACGAGTGACGCCAAGTGTCCGGCACGTGGTGATCGGAGATTTCTGTAAGAGCATGGTAGAGATTCAAGCACAGAGATCTATGCCCGACTCGGCTTTTGAAGACGTTGCTGACCCGACGATCGTGGAATTCCTCGATCGATCCGCGAATCTCGATCTCCCCGATGTCTCGATGGAAGCGATTTTGCAGAAACACTTGGGCTACCATGGTTTCGCAGTGCCAAAACCAAAACGCTGGGGAATACTGAAAATAAGTTACCGACAGGCGGTTGACCAGATGAAGATCAGCGGCGAAATCTTTGAGCCCTTCGATCGCTACCTGTTGGAGCTTGGGAGCCACACGGTGACAGGCCTGCGGCAACTCAACATGGTGTGCACCGGTAGCGTGGAAGTGAAGTCTAGCAAGCCTACGAATTTTGAATGCTGAGGGTACTTTCCATGCACTTGGGTTGGATTTATGTCTTCGTGGTCTCAGCATTGGTCTTGGCGTCGCATTTTTTGCCTGAGGGTGGCGGCCTTGAGTTGAAATACACTCTATCCGACCCTGGGCAATCTACTATTGATTATATGCTCAGCGTGTCCGAGTTGATCGTTTCCTTGAACTCGGCTGTTTTTGTTGTTGCGGGAGCATTGGCCTTCAAGGGTGATGCCTGGACTCTCAGCTGGAAGCGGCTTGATTCCGTCATAGTCGTTGGCGCACTCATCTTAGGCGCCACGTCTTACTATGCTGTCTATGTGCAGCACATGTCGGCCCTTGGTCTCATTTATGCGGGCACAATCTCACCATTCCAGTCCGATATCTTTCTCGCAATGCAGGTCCAGTATTACGCAACACTGGGTGCACTGTTCTTGGTGGGTTTGGTATTCGTAAGGTTGCTGAACGATAAATGAAGCCTAACAAAGAGCGCTGCGGTGGTATCGCTTTGCCTCACTTCTTCCTCTGAAGATGGCTCAAGCGGTTGTTCGCTTTCTGCAGAGAGCCGACTGTTGGATGTTCTGACAACACTGCTGCTTCTGACGGCAAGCGCGCCGCACAGCGATGCGGCCGTCCTGCATCAAGCTTGGCGATTTTCCCCGGTCCTGACTGGCCGTTCTAAGCTGGAGAAATCACCCTCCAACAGCAGCCCCTGATGCGCAAACGCGTTACTTCTTCTTCCGTTTCTTACCTTTCTTGCTTGCGGCGGCTCTTGTCTTCTGTTTTGCCTTCCGCTGGCGCTCCGCCTGTTGTGCCCGAAGCGCTGCCAGTTCCGCGCGCTCCTTTTCCGAGACCTTAGCGGCTGCATTGGCGCGTTTCGCACTCTCCTGCGCAGCAGCGACCTTACGTTCCATCTGAGAGAGAATCTCGCTTTGGACTTCGTTCGCGAGGCGTGGGAAATCAAGCGGATCCGTGTCAGTAAATGCACGATCAGGATCCGGCCCATACTTTTCAAGCAGGAGTTCCTTCCGATCCGAAAGCGCCGACCGCAACTCCGATTCGGCGGCTTCCACAATGCCGCTAAAACGGCGCAGGAGTGTTGAGTTATCGACAAATTGGACCCCAGATTGCGCGAGGTCCCATAGCAACTCATCAAACACAAGCCCGGCATGATGTTCCGAAATACTCTTCGAGCTCCATAGCCATTGTGCCAAGCCATCTGGCAAGAGCGATATACGCCGATCCAATTCCGGCAGTTGATCCACAACCCGCGTGCTGCTCACAAAGAATGCGTCCTTCACATCGGCATTGGGTGGACGCAATGTCTTTGCTCTAATTCGATCTACGACTAGCGCGACCTCTGCTTCTGCTAGGGTTTGACGATCGTGCTTGTATGTACCTAGCGCCATGCGCCTTTTATTAATTTCAGTTTGAACCTCGTCTCGAGCCGAATATAGCTCATCGCTAAACCCTTCCCAGCCGCCAAAATTAATTACAGCAATGCCTCGCCTTTCAAGTTCCGCCTTGACCACCCCTTGGGTCACATCTTCAATCGAACGAATGGAGAATATGCGAGCAATGTAGCTCGCGAACGACGTTTCTTGCTCGGCTCCGAAGAAATACCCTCGCAGAAATTGGTTTTGACGATATGAGCGGCGCCCCCGAAGAGCATCTAATACCTCATCCGAATTCTCGCCATAATTCCCAACGAGGCGGGTTGCCCAACGCACATGTTCAAAAACCTCATCCAAGAGGAGGTCTGTAGCACATAGGAACGCATGCTGACTAACTAGATCGGCAACAAGCCGGCGAGTGAAATCATTTGCTTCACCGCCTTCAGCCAAAAGGCATATCAGAACAGAAGCGTCTAGGATATAGCATGATCCAGATATAAAGCTGACGTCGACTTGAGCCAAGCGATCAGATGCGCCGACGAGATGCTGCCCAAAATATCCTTGGCACAACAGGCCGAGAAATTCTCTTTCCGGAGCCGTTGGGCTTGTGAGTAAACCCACTGCCAGTTGCACGACTGCCATTGCCTCGTCATGAGTGCCGCAATCGTCTAGGTAACTAGGCAAAGATTGCACTAGTGAAACGCTACGTCTATTGGCCTGTGCGGGGTCTTTTGTCGCCAGATTTTGCGCTACACCCAAACCTCGCTCGCGGCATAGCTCACCCATAAAACGGCCTACTATCTCGACTGCTTTCTCTTCCATTCGGCTATCCAAGCGGGCAGCAGTATCTGCTGTCCGGCTACGTAGCGATGCAACGAAGCGGTCACGAGCAAAATCGACTGTTGCCTGTGCCGCCTCGCACTTTTCAATGTAGCTCTTGGACAGTTGCGGATTGGTCGAATTTGACAACACCCCACTTGCGTGAAGTTCGGTTATCACCGCAAGAAGCTGTTCCTTGTCAATCTCCGCACCCGCACAGGTATCCAAGATTTTGTCGGTATCGATAGTTGGGTTTTCTCGGATGTAGGCCAACACACGAGCTCCTATCAACGACTTGCGCAGATCAGGGTTTCGTGCTGAAAGTTCACCAAGGTCGAGGCTGCTTTGGACTCGCAAACTAGCCGCCACTGGCTCATAGTCGGGGGAGCGTGGTGGGTTATTGCCAAACGATAGTGATCGACGAACTATGAAGGGGTTGTAGCTCTCGAGAAGACGATGCAATCCGTTGTGGTCTCCGTTAACTACGGTATATGGCACTACTTCCACATTGTAGTTCCGAAGAAGCGTGCGTTTGTGGGACTCGATATCCGCACCCTTGTCGTATCCAAGGAACGCAAAGCTTGGCCGACCGGAGCTTGAAAGGCGACCCACTGCTTTGAGCATGCTTATAAAGTCGTCATCATTGAAGCCAAATCCGACAAATACACATCGATGCGCCGTCGTCATTGCCTTCAATTTGTCAACGACATTGGAAGCCGGATAGAAGTCATCGTAATCTGATTGTGTAATTACAATTTGACTGCGATCCGGGTCCAACTCCGATGCGCCATGCGCATGCCAAACCGCGCCTTTTAGCCCGGCCGATACCTTAGATAGCTCGTTGCCTCTATTCCCGATTGGGACTAAGTTGCCGTTGCTCGCCCGTTCGAGCAAGTGGTCATAATTGGTCGTGATGAAAAAGCGGAACGGCCAGTCAGCTAGACGCCGGTGGTGATCCCCTGGGCGCAGGGTTGATCCTGTCAATCTGGCGACGCGTTGATGGATATCCGCTCGCGACGTTAATTTTGCAAGCGCATCGAAGCGAGCCGGAAGGCTCTGGGGTATTGTTTCGTCTCTTGCTTTAGCTGTGTCGCAACCTTCGGCGTCGAGTTCCCTAGCGACGTTGGCGAATAGCCCTGGCCAAGATGGGGCCCCAGCGTCCGCAGAGATTCCGCTACCTGCGAACGCTATGGCGTCGCCAGAATTCAGCAGATCGATCAACGTTTTCGAGATCATTGCGATCAACCTTCGGGAGACTCAATTTCTTTCGGAATGCGAGAATTTCTACGCCAAAATCATTGTCTGGTTCCGCTCATCAATGGCAGTGTAACGCAAGATCGCCAGGGGCCGCTCCTGGCTGCGGATTCAATGGGTGAACGCAACACCCTAAGCTCCAGGGCTGGCGCAAGGAGTGTTGGGTGCTAGGTCACTCGACCCCGGACGGGCCTTCTTCTCCAGTCTCGCCGAAGAAGTCCATGTCCACCTCCCACATCGTCACCGGCCGCTTCTTGATGGCCACCTCGTGTTCAACAAGCAAGTCCAGAAGCTTTTCGCCATCGATCAGCGTAATCGGCGCCGCACCTGGGAATATTGCGGCGTCACGAGCGCCTTTGCTGACGGTCCCTAGGGTGATGATCGTCCCTCTTATGGCCTGGTGATAAGGCAAGGCACCACGGAGCTGATCGACGATCGGGCGGCCGAGGCTGGAGTTGGGCGTCCGTTTTACCTGGACGACCTCCCGTACGGAGGTAATGCCGAACTGGATGTTGGCAATCACGTCCACGCCTTTGTCGCCAGCCTCCTTGGTGACGGTAACGTCCTCGTAGCCCATGGCTTCCAACAGGTCCCGCACCAAGTGCTCAAACTTGTAGGGATGCAATTCTGCCAGCGTCGCCTTTAGCCCCACGCGTTGCTGATCATTGAAGGACTTCACCGCCTTCAATACCTCACGTTTCGGGTCGGCCGATGCCGGCACAATGCTCTCGGCATACTGCAAGCCAGCCGCGTTGAGCCTATAGCTGTTCCCTTCGCGATCAACCAGGCCTCGATCTACCAAATTGGCCAAACGGCGTCGCAATGTGTCCTTGTGGGTGCTTGGCTTCTGAAACTTGGAGTGTTCAAGGAGGTACTCCGACCACTCCGGCAACAGGTCCCGGCGCTGCACCTTGTCCTTGGTGGACAAGATCGTGAGCAGGCGAGCCACGCCTTCCGCTTCGTCCAGTTCTCTGACCGCGCCAGCCTCGTCTTTCAGGAAGGCTCGACCCAAGTCGCTCAACACGTAGTTGCCGTTGGCATCGACCGACAGCAGATCAAAGCTATTAATGAAGAGGTAGGAACCGTAAACGTGCCGAGGATTAACGTGGTGATGGGTCTCGACCCAGATGCGCTTGGCGAGCTCGGCGTCAGGGCCCTTGAGCCGCTCCGGAATCCATTTGTCGGGTTCGGACCAATCCACGGGATTCTTTGGCGTACCCGTCTGAGCAAAGATCGCCTTGATGAAGCTTGTGACAGCCGCTTTCTTCATTCCTACGAAGATCGGCATCAAGGCTCGGACTTCGCCGTAGGTTGGGAACAGCGGAGTTCGAACCTTGTAGACCTTCTCCGTCACGCCATGTCCTCCAACACCGCCTCACCGAGATCCCCAGCTATTTCCCGGAACTGCTCCAACGCCGCCTGCAGGTCCTCGACGATCTCTGCGGCCAGGACGCCGGGGTCAGGCAGGTTGTCGGAGTCCTCAAGGGTGTCATCCTTGAGCCAGAAGATGTCCAGGCTGGCCTTGTCACGGCTGATGATTTCTTCGTAGTCGTAGGCGCGCCAGCGGCCGGTGGGGTTTTCCTCGCTCCAGGTCGGGCCACGCAGGTGCGGGGCCTCTGGGACATAGCATTTCACGAAGTCTTCAAGATCCTCCCGCTTGAGCGGGTTGGTCTTGAGGGTGAAGTGCATGTTGGTGCGCAGGTCGTAGATCCACAGCTTGCGGGTCCACGGGGTTTCGGAGGCCGGCTTCTTGTCGAAGAACAGCACGTTGGCCTTCACGCCTTGGGCGTAGAACAGACCGGTGGGCAAGCGCAGCAGGGTGTGGACGTCGCATTCGTGCAGCAGTTTGCGGCGGATGGTCTCGCCGGCGCCGCCTTCGAACAGCACGTTGTCCGGCACCACCACGGCAGCACGGCCGTTGACCTTGAGCAGGGTCTTGATGTGCTGGACGAAGTTGAGCTGCTTGTTGGAGGTGGTGGCCCAGAAGTCGTCACGCTCGACGGTGTCTCGTTCCTTGCTGACCTTGCCGCCCTCGCCGACGATGGTGGTGCCGCTCTTCTTGCCGAAGGGCGGATTGGCCAGGATCAGGTCGAAGCGGTCGCCCGGGTCCGCCGCCAGGGAGTCGCTCACCACGATGGGCTCGTATTCCTGGTCGCCGATGCTGTGCAGCAGCATGTTCATGGCGCACAGGCGCGCGGTGCTCTGCACCAGTTCCCAACCCTTGAAGGTCTCTGACTTGAGGGCCTTCTTTTGAGGCTTGGTCATGTTGGGGTAGTTGTCCACCAGGTACTGGTGCGCCGCAAGCAGGAAGCCGCCGGTGCCGCAGGCCGGGTCGGCGATGGTCTCGCCGGGCTCCGGGGCCATGACATCGACCATGGCCTGGATCAGCGCACGCGGGGTGAAGTACTGGCCGGCGCCGGACTTGGTGTCCTGGGCGTTCTTCTCCAGCAGCCCCTCGTAGGCATCGCCCTTCACATCGGTGCTGATCGAAATGAACCGCCCCGTCCCGGAACACACCATCATTTAAGTAACCTCGGAAATGGCATCGAATATGCCAGCCTTTTCGCAGCTTTCGAGAAAAGCCTTTTTCAAAAAATTGCTGTTGGCAACAAGGGACTTCTCCGCCTGCTGTTGCACGCTAGCAAGCCAAGCGGCCGGATCGATGCCATGGGTATCGCGCATAATGCGAACCTGCTCCAGCCAATCCTTCGCGTCACCGCTACAACATTTCGCCTTGTAGCGTTCGTCAATGCTGTAAACCTCACGCCACGTCTCGATTTCCTCGTGGACAGTTGCCGGTCCGAAAGCGAACTGAATATCGGCGGGCGTGAGGCGATCGACATCTGGTGTTGAAAAGTCGATGGCGATTTCGATGGTGTGGCCAGCGGTGGCGTAGGGATAGAAGGCTTTGCGCCGATTAAGGCCACGGGCCGGGTCCTTGGGCACAAACGCAGGGTCTTTGGTTGTCTTATAGTTGCTATTGCAATGGTGGCAGGCTGGGGCCAGGTTGCGAAAATTTATGGTATTGAAGGGATAGAGTGCTTTGGGCAGGTAGTGGTCATACGCTTCGCGTTTTTTTTTGTGAAAGACACCGAGCATATCCGAGATACCGCAGAACGGGCATTTGCCTGTATTGTTGACCTCCATGAATGCATGGTAGTGATCATCAATATCACCAATCTTCTCCCGCAGTCCCTTCAAGCCCAGCAAGTCGGCAGAGTACAAATTCTTGAAGAATGATTTCAGTAAGCCGCTAAGTTCTGGGTGATCCACCTCAATTTCCGCATAGCGTGCTAGCGATGACCCCGCTCCATTTCCACATGCTTGTTCAATGTCATTGTTTGACTGATACCAGCGTTTGAACTGCACGATTTCCGCTCGCGGAAGTTTTGCGAAATCCTCGTAGATTGCCTGTATGCGACTAGAAAAAAGGTCGCCTTGCTTTCTATGGCTGTAGGCAAAAGATTCCATGACCTCCTTCAGAGGCGGATTGGCATCAAATAGACTCAAAGAATATGGCCCAGCCTTAGGCGCACGACACCACACTTGATAGAAAGTGAAATTGATGAAGCGATGCATTCGCTCAATCTGGTGTGGCACATAGGTATATGGAAACAGCATCAGCCCTGTGTCTCCATATTGTCGAGGATAGTCTTGATCAACATCGCCTTTTCCACCGAGTCGCCGAGTTGGCGGTTGATTTCGGCGATCAGTTGCTCTCCGTCCTCCCCTTGTTCAAAGCGCTTCCGCATGCTCTCCAGAATGCCTTGCGCGTGGGCGCCGATGGTTTCACGCTTGCCAAACGTGGCCATGGTGATCTTGTTGATTGAGGCGCCCAGGGTGTTGTACTCGGGGTGACTTACCGAAACCATGCCATCGGTCTTGCTGAACACGAGTACTTTTTCCGGCCTGCTGTCGGAAATCAGAAATGGCGTATGGGTAGTGACCAGCATCTCCTGTCCACTGGCACCATCGAAGCTCTGATGAAGTCGGGTGGCGAAGTTGGCGCGCCAATCTGGGTTAAAGTGAGTTTCTGGTTCGTCAAGCAGGAAGAGGCTATTGGTATTCTTAAACAGTAGGCAGAGCCCGAGCGTATGCAATAACTGATGCTCACCGTCTGAAAGCGACTTTAGCAATACGGGTTCCGCCACATCTTTCTTTTTGAGCCAGAAATCCTTAAAGCGAATAATGCGTTCATCCGATGCAAGCGTGGGGACGGTTTCACTGACATAGAGGCTATCGGATTGATAGAGGTCGGCCTTTAATTGCTCACTTGCGGAATAAAGATTGAGTGTCAAAAGAACCTGGAGCGCATGAAACAAAGCGATAGGCGAGCGGTTTACCTCGAAGTCGAAATTCTCGCTAAAGGCTTGCTTCGTAGCGTCGTTGACGTAATAGTCCAGATAAAGCGTATCGGTGGTTTCATCATCAAACCAGCAGGTCGCACAGCGTTTTAACCGCGTGATAACCGGGTCAAATTTATCCGCGGACCTTTCGTCTGCCTCAAGCAGCTTTACCAGATCTACCTTGAACTTGGTCTCCAACGACGTCTCAAAATCCACGTCAAACAGTGCTGGATGGGCATCAGCCACTTCAAAGACGCTCTCAAATACCGGGCCACTCGCGTCTTGAAATTCAAAAACTTGCTCCGCACTGATCTCAACGCTCCGCTTCAAGACGATGCGAAACTCCATGAGGGCCTCGACGCCGACATCCTTGCTGAACTGTTCGAGACTGTCTGCATCATGGAAGAGCAAATTGCAGAGCAGTAGCGCCTGGCTGAAACCGCTATCGAGATAGACCATCCGCGATTCCGGCCGCCCGGGATAAGGTAACTGCTGTTTCAACGCCTGCCAGTATTCGTCGAACTGGACAAAACGCATCTTGAAAAACGGCAGACTGAGGATTTCGTTCTCGCCGGAGGAGTAGCCGAGGATAAAGTCCGGCAACAGTTGCCGGGCCAGGGTCTGGCCGATGGTTAGTTCCACCGCCCCTTCCTGCTCCTCATGATTTAGCACGAACCATTTTGGCGATTCACCCGGGGCCTTGGTGATCCGCACATGCGCCTGCCCACCGTGACCCTGGGTCTTTAGCGCCTCTTCAGGGTGAATCAGGTACTCGATCTCGAATCCGTCTGGAATCGCATTTTCGCTGCGGAAGCCACCGGGATTCGCATCTTCGTCATAACGGAAGCTGTCCGGCAGGTTTTCCAGATACATGCACTCCAAGTGGTAGAAGATCGCCGCCAGCAGCTCCAGCAGGTTCGATTTGCCGCTGCCGTTGGGTCCTGCGCAGACAAAGGGGGCAAAACCCTGTTCCTCCTGCAAGTCCCATTCACTGCGAAACTGATACTCAAAGCCCGCTTGCAGGCTGCGAAAACCCTGTGGATCGGTGATCTTTAAGCGCAGCAGTCTCACCTGTCACCACGACCCATTAGTTGGGGATGTCGCTTTCAGCGCCACCTTATTTTCTTCGTCAAGGAAGATCTGCTGTAGCCGGCACTGGTCGAGCGCCTCGAATACCCAGGTCTTGAGTTCGTCATATTCCACCACACCCCAGGACGGCGCATCGTCCTCCGCCAGCGCCCACAGCCGTTCCCGGGCGGTTTCCATAAAGGACTGGGCAGTGAAGTTCGCTTCGCCCAGTTGTTCGAGCCAGGCGCTCAGCCACTGGTCGATCAGCGTCTTGCGACCTTCGGGAGAGTGCAATACGGATAGATCCTCCGGTGCGGGAAGTTCGAATAATGGTTCCATGGGTTGTTTGTCCTCAGCTTCCGCTTTGTCTTCCTCCGTAATTTCAGGGCCTTCTATTGGCAACGGCAGCAGCGAAAGATCCAGCTCGCCCTTGAATGCCCGCTGACTCAGGGCGCCGTAGAGGGATTTAAGATCGGTGAGGCTATGCTGGTAGCGGGTTTTGATGCCTTCGACTTTTTCAACGATGACCGCGAATTGGACTTGAAGATCAATCGGGGGACATGGAATGCCGAGCGTCATGAATTTCTTCATCGAAATATTCAGCATCGAATCATGGCCGCCGCTCGCCAGGTTTCTTACGACATCTCGATAACGCTCATTTTTTAGTAAGAAGTTGAAAAATTGCCGAGTAACCAATTCAGGGTTGAGAGTCAGCACCCATAACTTATCGGGCAGAAATAACTGCGTGTAGTCCTGCGGAACAACGCAGCATGCGGCAACTAGCTCGACCGTATTTGCACGGCTAAACAGAAAATCATCCCGCTTAACAAAGCGAAGTGTCTTCGTTATCTGCGCTGGATTAACAACTTTAAACTTTGTGGGATCAAATGTGCCTTTTGTTACTGCGCTTATCTTCAACACTCCAAGTTCATCAGGGCTTACAAACGCTCTGTCTTCACCGCCATAGCTTGTTCCTGAAGAAATATCCAATACTGCTTTTTCGCAGGGTTGAATATCCCACCCGCGCTCATTCCGCACAGGATCGCCAAACATCTCCAGAAACACGCTCTTGATCAGATCGTCGAGTTGTTGCAGGTGTTGTTTACGCCGGTTTATCAGCCCTTCCACATTACCGAGCAGATGGGCAATGCGCTTTTGGTCGTCGAGCGGCGGGAGGGGAATTTCGATCTTTGCGACTTGTTCTGGACTAGCTCTTAGCAAAGATCCCCCAACCCCTTTCACGGTTTTCATAAATTGACTGTGAAAGGGATCGGAAATTAGGAAGTATCTAAGATAAGCAGGCACTAAATCTTCGCTGCGGAATTGAATCCATTCGCCAGACGCAATCTGACGATATCCCCTGTTCTTAGGAACGACCCAGCACCTTCGAATATGTGGGACGATTTTCGACAAGAGAACGTCATTCTGTGCTACGACTTTTTTAGCAGACCCTATGCTTTCACCCTCAGTGATCTCAGGAGATCCCTGATCAAATGCGGGTATGCTTAAGAGTTCAAATATCTCATTCTTGAACTTGCGAGGATCAACTGAACCACCACGCTTCACCATGAAATCATCTAGTTTGCGGAGCATCACGCGATCATCCCTCGCAACTCGATCAATTCGCGCACAATTCCGCTTTGCACTTTGGCTAGGTCATCGTCTGCTAACTCGCCCACTTCCTCCTCAAGCAACCGCTCCAGAATCACTCCCGGCGCTTCATATTTCATCTCTTCAAACACATCTTTCTTGTAGCGGGAGTGCGAGAGGTCATAGCCTTCGGCCTCAATGTCCGCACGGGGCACCACAAAGCACTTCTTGGTGCGGTCGGTGTCGGTCTCGGGACTGCGGGCATGATACCTAGCAACGATATCCTGCAAATCACCATGGCCTTCCTGCTTGGTGCGCTTGTCGTCCAGGCTGTAGCCGTCGGCGGCCATCTCATAGAACCAGACGCGTTCGGTGGCGGGCTGGGTAACTTTGTCCTTCGGCCCCCAGACTTTGGTGAACAGTAGGATGGCTGTGCTTACGCCGGCATAGGGTTTGAACACGCCACTGGGCAGTGTGATCACGGCTTTTAGGTCGCAACGTTCGACCAGCAACTGGCGCAACGTCTTGAAGGCGCCGCCGGAGCCGAACAGCACGCCCTGCGGCACGATCACGCAAGCGGTGCCGCCTATTTTGAGCAGACGATAGATGTTCTCGACAAACAGCAGTTCGGTCTTGGTTGTTCCCAGTTGCAGGTTTTCATTGATGTCGCCCTTGTCGATGCTGCCGGTAAAGGGCGGGTTGGCCATCACGACGTCGTATTCGGATTCTTCGACAAAACTCTTGGAGAGCGTGTCTTTGTAGTCGATGTGCGGCTCGTCGATGCCGTGCATCATCAGGTTCATCAGCCCCAGACGCACCATGGTGGCGTCGATGTCGTAGCCCCACAGCGAACTGGACAGAACGGCCTGGGCTTTTTCAGTGAGGGTGGCTGCGACCGAGGTGCGCACGAAGCCGTCTTCATCAGGCGTGAGGTCTTTTGTCCCCGCTTTTATGGCCAGTTGTGTGACGATGTATTGGTAAGCGCCCAGCAAAAAGCCGCCGGAGCCGCAGGCCGGGTCGGCAATGCGGTGGCCTAGTTGCGGCTGCACCAGCTCTGCCATCAGCTTGATGATGTGGCGCGGGGTGCGGAACTGACCATTCTTGCCGGCGGTGGCGATTTCCGACAGTAGCATTTCATAGACATCGCCCTGGATGTCCTGGAAGGCTTGGCCTTTTTCCTGTGAGTCTTTCTCCATCTCCAAGAAGATTTCGTCGATGGTGCCCATGGCTTCCACGAGCAATGACTCTTTTGGGATTATGAAGACCGCGTTTCTCATGTGGTGGGTAAAATTGGATTCAGTCCCATTCAAATCCTTCAGGAAGGGGAAGACCTTGTTCGCTACATGGGGCAACCGGTCGGTTGCGTTCATGTGTTTGAAGTCACTCCAGCGCAGCGTGCCCTTGTCGATGGCGAATTTTTCTGGCTCTTGCTGGCTGCGGTACTCGGGTGGAATCCAGCTACCCTCAAATTTGGAGGCGTACTTTTCGCCCGTGAATTCGGCATCGGCCTGTTTTTTCTGGTCCAGCTCGTCAAGCCGTTTCATGAACAGCAAGTAAGTGATCTGCTCGATGGCGGTGAGTGGGTTGCTGATGCCGCCGCTCCAGAATTTGTTCCAGAGCTGGTCGATCTTGCTTTTGAGTTCGGGGTTGTTTTGCAGCATGGACTGAATTCCTTGGTTTTAAGTGGCGGCGCTATGCGACCAGCCGTTCGGTGAGCAGCAGGATTTCGTTGATCTCGGTCGGACTGAACACGCCGCGTATGCCCTGCGGGTGAATGACAGTGAACGGCGTGTTGATGAGATCCCTTTTTTCCACTTTTTCACGTTCAACGATGTAATTCTTCAGCAAGCCGAGAAACTCCAGCTGGCGGCTGTTAAGGGTGGTGTGTGCGCGGATGAATTGATCAAAAGCTGCGCTGACGGTGTCGGGAAAGCTTTGCAGAATCTCGATGCCGAGAATGTGGCGAATGAACTGAATGAAATGTGCTTTGCGGTTTTTGTAGACCTGCCGCAGCAGGGCTTCAGTGATGTGCGGGTGCTCTTCGTGCAGCAGCTCGGCCAGTTCTGTAGCTTCATCAGCAGTCACGGTTTCGCCATTTTTGATCTTGAGCAGGATGGAGTTGTGCTCAGTCAGCTCTTCGATCAATGCCTCGACCATTTCGCGATAACGGCTGATGCTAACGGCCTCGTGCTGGGGGCCGAATTCGATCCACTCCTTTTTGTGCAGCTCATCTGCCAGATCAAGATGTGTTTGCTCTCGGCCAGTGGTTTGCTCGCGGAACTTCATCAGCGGGCCGAGCTTAGCCACGATTTCGTCGAAGGCGTCTTCATCAGCCTTGGCCCAATAGTGGCTGGTCTGTGCGGTGCGGATCAGGGCCTCTTCCTGCTTCACAAAGCTGACCGAGAGCGGCAGTTCACTGATCTGTTCGACGATGCCTTCCTTGATCGTGTCGGCTTGTTCCTTGTCTTCGTTCAGCACGGCCAGGGAGTATTCCAGCAGGTCACGCTCGAAACGCATCGCTTTGAAATCCGCCTCGGAGACGGTGCGGAACAAGGGCTTGATCTCGGCGCGCAGGAATTCGAGCTTCTGATGCGTGAGGCTGATCCAGAAGTTTTCTTCGTCCAGCCGCGCCAGTGCCGTAGCGGCTTCTTTGATCACCACCGACTCTTTGGGTAGCGTGGCAATCTGCATGCGAAGCTTAGAGATTTCACGCGCGGCGATGTCGGAATGGCCACTGTCGTTGGCCTTCTCGATCTTGTCCAGGCGCAGGCCAACCAGCCGCACAGGCAGCGGCAATTGAGGCTTGAGCTCTTTGCCCTTGGGGTTGAGCTTGAAGTATTCGAAGTTGTCCCAGCAATCGAGAATCAGGAACACGTCTTTCTCGGTACACCAAGGCTTGGGTTTGCTGGTTTCCAGCAAACGCGTGCCGCGCCCCACCATCTGCCAGAATTTGGTGTAGGAATAGACCGGCTTGGCAAACACGAGGTTAACGATCTCGCGCACGTCGATACCGGTGTCGAGCATGTCCACGCTGATGGCAATGCGTGGCATGTCGTTGTTGGTGAACTGGTCGAGCAGGCCGCCTTTGCCATACACGCGCGGGTCGTCGGATACGAGCACCTTGGCCAGTTCACCGTGGTATTGCGGGTAGAGCTTGTCGAAGATTTCTTCCATGCGCCGGGCGTGCGCCTTGGTTGCGCAGAAGAAGATGGTCTTGCCCGGCAGCACGCCGTTGCTGTCCTTGATGGACTCCTCCATGAACTCCCGGACGATCAAGGTGTTGGTGCCTTTGTTGATCACCTGCTTTTCGAGCTGCGAACCTTCGAAGTTGATTTCTTCAACCTCTTTACCTTGCAGAATCAGCTTTTTCTGGTCGTCCAGCGAGATGGTGCGCTTGCTGATGCCCTCCATCTGGAACTTGGTCTGAATTTTCATGACCTGAAAATTGCTGAGGTAAGGCGGCACGTTGTTTACGGCCTCCTCGAAGGTGTAGGCAAAGGTCGGCAGACCGTCTTCGCAATGGAAAAGCTGAAAGGTGTTGTGATCGATGATGTCAGTAGGTGTTGCCGTCAAACCCAGCGTTATGGTTTTGAAATAGTCGAGCACTTCGCCATAGGTGTTGTAGATGGAGCGATGGCTTTCATCGACCACAATGAAATCGAAGAAGTGCGGCGACAGGTGCTGCGCCTCATCCCGGATGATGTTCAGCATCGTGGGATAGGTAGCAACGTACACGCGGCGGTCTTTGGCAATGAGCTTTTCGCCGACGTTGGGCCAGCGTGGCTCGTTGGGCATGTGCTCTTTGAAAGCCGCCAGCGCCTGCTCGCGCAGCGCAATGCGATCGACCAGGAACAGCACCTTTTCGGCATGACCGGCGCGCATCAGTGCATCGACCATCGCAATGCAGGTACGAGTCTTGCCAGTGCCGGTGGCCATCACCAGCAGAAACTCTCGTTTCTTTTGTTCGATGCCTTCGAGCACCGAGCGAATCGCGCGGATTTGGTAATCGCGGCCGGCAATCGAGGGGTTGATGAACTCCTGCGTCAGCGGCTTGCGGTTGCGGCGAATGTAGGCGAAGCGCTCCAGATCGTCGCGCGTGGGAAAGCCGACTACCCTTCGCGGTGGGGCGTTTTCCAGATCCCAAAAATAGGTTTCTAGACCATTGGTGTAAAAACAGAACGGCAGCTCACCGCCCAGCTGCTTCTGGATGTTGTAGCAGTACTGCTTGGCTTGCTCTCGGCCTATTGCGGCATCCCGGCTGGATTTCTTGGCCTCGATGACGGCCAGCGGCTTGCCGTCTTTACCCAGTAGAACGTAGTCGCTGAACTGGTGGCCCTCGTAAGGGGTGCGCGGTTCGGCCACACCTTCGGGCAGACCAGTCAGGATGTCGAACTCTTCGACGACCTGCGTGGGGTCTTTGACGTTCCAGCCTGACAGGGCGAGTTGCTGGTCGATCAGCTCAGAGCGGGTTTGGGCTTCAGTATGGGTCATACTGAAATCAACAATCTTTGCAATTGAAGGCGAATACCCGGGCGAGCGCGCCGTTCCGGGTCCAGGCCGTTGGTGAAGCGGGTCTCGGCGCCGGTGCTCTGGTAGGCAAAGGGCAAGGGGTGGCGCCAGGCCGGTAGCCCGTCGGGCAGGCCCAGCGCGTACTTGTCGGATTGGATTTCTACGCCGCTCAAGGTGCCGCCTTTCTTCTTTGCTTCCAGTACACCGGCGGCCATGCCATCTAGGTACGACAGGTAATCCGCGAATCCGTGGCCGGATTTGAGCGGGAACTCCCGAATCGCCACGCCGCGGGCAGCATGGATGTTGGCCTCGGCGGCGTTGAAGATGCGCCAACCAGCCTTTTCGAGGAGCTTGTCGATTTCGACCCGGGCTTCTTGTTCTGGGGTCAGCACGCGTCCCCCTATCCCCCGTCCTATTCGGAGAACGAGTTTCGCATGGAATACAGGGGGTTAGATAGGGCTGCTTACGCCTTGCTGGAGCTGTGCGGGACTTTTCAGGTGGTGAGGCGGCTGTGGTCGGTCGAACAGAGCCGGATGGGTAGACGAGGCCTGACGCTGATCCTCGCTATAGCGCGCGGCTATTTGGTGGCGGGATTGCTTCTGGTGCTGCGGGATCTGGCCGGCTTTGCCGTAGCTGCTTGGCTTGCGAGCGCCAGGAACCTTTCGGCCAGCGCCTTCCGCTCTTGCCGCTCGATTTCCAGTTGGCCCTGGACGTTCTCGAGCGAGTGGCGCAGGGCCGCGTTGAGATCCGATTCCGAGCGGGTGGACTGCTGAAGGCTTCGGGTCAGGTCGTCGACCCGGGACTCCACGGCTGCTTTGCCGGCTTGTGCGGTGGCGAGTTGACCCTCTAAAGCCGCATGGCTCGCTCGGATCTTCTCGATGGTGGACTGGGCGTCGTTCAGTTGCTGCGCCAGATATTCCGCGCGCAGATCAGCCTTCTCGGCGGTGGCTTGATTGGTTTCGGCCTGGGCGGATGCGCGAGCGAGCTTTTCCAGCGTCGCCCGGAGTTCAGCGGCCATTTGCCTGGCGTCGTCTTGGCTCCGCTGGAGTTTTGCCTCCAGATCGGATTCCTGCGACAGGGAGCGGGTAAAGGCCTCCCTGACACCTGCAAGCTCAGCGCCCAGGACCTGAGCCTTCTTCTCGGCTGCTTCGGTGCAAGCCGCCAGATGTTCCATGTCAGCCTGAGCCAGTTGCGTTCGGCTCGTAAGATCTTTCGTCTTCTGGTCGGTGATAGTCCGGATGTGCTCGGCGATCAGCTTCAGCAGCGCCGGGGGGAGATAACCTGATTCTTCCAGTTCACGTTGCTCTCGCCACGTGCGCAGGTGCTTAGCCACGGTTGTGAGCGAGCCCCTGTCGCCCAGCTGGGTTCGGACAAGGCGCACGCTTGGTTTGAGTCCTTCCGCTGCCATGGCATCGGCTGTACGGAATACTTGGTCTTGAGTTACGTCGGGCTGATCGGACATCGGTTGTCTCCATAGGGTCAGGGTGTAACAGGGGTGTAGCGTTACGATCCCGCTGTTACACCGCTGACCTGTATAGGACTCGGGGCGGATGCCCCCCTTAGCGCCAACCGGCGTCGGCCATTTCCGCAAAGAAACGATCGCCGACGTAGCCGAGGATGTCGTCGTCGGCAACGCCCATGGCTACCGCCTTGTTGACCCATTCCTCCACCCATCGGCGCAGGGCCTGCTCGTTGTCACGGGCCTGCCCGTCGCGGAACAGGAATACGAGCTCGTGTCGGCGACCAAAGGCCGGATCATGGATGCTCAGGGTGCGCATCAGGCCTTGGTGGATTGCGGTGGAAAGATGCTGAACCGTCGGGCACGCTGCCAGCAGTTGATCGTAGTGCTCGAAGCGAATGGACTCGGGCGGGATGCTGTCTGAAATTGCCATTTTGGGTTTCTCCGTAGTGTGTAGTCGCAAGTGACGCTTCCAATAATACAGTTATTGCTTCCTTTTGTCAACAGAATGATCGACAAATGAAAGCAATGGCTTAAAATCCATGGTATGGAAATTCACGAACGTATTCACGCGGCCCGCAAACGCGCACGCATCTCGATGTCGGAGATTGCCCGGCAGCTCGGTGTAAGCCCGCAGAGCGTGCGGCAATGGGAGCGCGGCCTGACGACACCGCGTCCACAGCGCATTCACGATCTGGCGGTGCTTCTGGGAGTCAGTGAGGCTTATCTGCTCGGTGCTACCGAAGAGCTGGCCCCTGTTGCCGGTTCCAGTGCTCCTGGTACGCCTGAGGCAGGCTCTGCTCTGGAGATCGCACAGGCGATGGCCGCGTCGATTGTGGCGGCGACGGAGAATGGCCGCCTGCGAGCTGAGGATCTGGAGGCCTTGGCGCACATTGTGGACCGACTGCAGTCGCAGTGAGACTGCTATCCCCCTGTCGACGTTGCAGGTTAGGCCTGGACGCGGTGAGGGATGCCTTCAGCGTAGGCAGTCAGTTGAACAGCCGTATCCTTCCGACGAACGCTGGTAGTGGGGCATCAAGTATCTCGGGGTATCGCTCGCCTGAGGCGTGAGTCTTGTACCAGGTCCTCTTGGCCCGAGTGAGGGCATGGGATGCCTGGAGGCGCACCCCATTGAACATCGGCCTGTTGCGTAAACGCTCCACTGCTCGTTCCAGGTCGTCGGTGCGCTGGGATCTCCACCCATGTGAGGATGAGAGGCTGACGAGTTCTCTCTCAACAGCGTTGACGACAGGTTTCGCCATGAACCATGTCCAGGTTCGTCCGCCACCGTCCGTTCGGGGGCGCTGCCGTTGCCTGAGCACATACTCATCTCGAAACTGCAGGCGGCCTCCCTTGCTCCCTGCATCACGAGATGCCTCCCGATACTCTGCACAGCGTTTTTTGATGGCAGAGACATCGCCCGCAAACAGCACCCACCAGAGCCACGTACTGTCGGCGTCCTGATACAGCACCAAGTGCGCTGTGGGGACGCAGCGCTTCTTGCGCTTTGCTCGGGTGGATGGAGCAATCAGAGTACCGAAGCGCTCATGCATCTTGTCTATAAACCCGGGCAGCTTGTCCGGATCATGTATTGCGCCATTCAGGTAGTACTGGTGACCCCGTGATACCAGATCGAGCAGGTGCCACATGCAGGCACTGCGGTTTCTGGGAATCCGGAGGCGTGGGTAGTGCTGGCGTAGGAATAAGTTCGTGCTCATGCCTGGTATAGCAACGACACGGATGATGTACGCACAGGCTTTCGGGATGCGCAGCTAACTATCTGATTGCAAAGCATGTGTGCACCGGTAGGTGCGCACACCATATTGAAGATCCATAAGGGGCGACGTGGAACGTCGCCCCGATTGCTATATCAGGCAGGTAAGCATGAAAAACAGCGTCCGGGTTTCGCCCGGCTCGATGTCGCGCTGGTGATTGGCCCCGAGGGCCCTGGCCGAGGGTCTTCGGGGCCAATCACCACGCCATTCATGCCACCAACAGGGCGCGATGCCCTACCAGGTCACCTCGCCTGGAACGTACTCCTAGGTTTGCCAACTTAGGAGAGCTGCACGTAGCGCCCGTTGCCTCTAATAGGGCTCGGCGGGTGCGAGAGGGGCTGTCAGGAGTAATCCCGAGCAATCGGAGTAATCCCTGACTTCTACCTCATCCAAGGCAGCCAATGGCTGTCTCGACGATGGGCGACGCGGAAACGGGCCTCGTGGTAACACGGACCCTGTTCATTGCGAAGTGAGTGAAAATCCTCCTTGGGGGCGGCGGGAAACCGTCGAACCCAAGCCCGGCAGGTGGGTTCAGGCTGATCGTGAGATCAGCGTCGGGATGATGTGCCAAGCGGTGCAGGCATCTCGGGGTACCACAGGGGGAAACCCCTATGGATCGGTGATAGCTCAAGCCTGTAACGGCACCCCAAGGGGTGCTGCCGGGTAAGGTGACATAAGCCGTCTAGGAGACTTCAGTTCTCTGCGACAGCGTTGGAAGCACTGGTGTTGTTGGTAAGCGAGCCGCTTCGGATCTTCGGGCCGCTGAAACCGGGCAACCGGGAGCATAAACACCAGGTGAGACGCGCGGCGTATGTCATCGACGTAATCCCCGTAAGGGGTGTCCGGGAGGATTCCGGGCAGGACTAACGCGGGAAGCGCTTTGTGGATTCGCTTGCTGAGGAGCAGGCGGTAGCGGTTTAGCGAACTGTGGTCTACGCAAAGTGTGGGAGCGTGAACTGATTAGGCGACAAAGCTTCAGATCGAAAATCTGGAGCGAGGCAAGGATGCCGACCTGACGTGGCAGTTGGGTGCCGAAAGGTTTGACGTGCAGCGACGGTGGCAGGAGGGGTGGCACTCTCCGCACTGAATGGTGAATCACATGTCAGGTGGTACTGGCATGTGAGTAGCGAGGAGTGGTTGGCACCACTCCGGTAAATGAGTTCAACTATTCACAAGAGGATAATTACGATATTGGCCTTTTATTCGGGTTTGGCCAACCCACCTGTGCCCCGCCGATTGGCGGCGGGGCACATTCACCGATTATTTTGACGGAGTAATCTGCAGTGATCTACTCCGTTTCTGATCTTGTCTGAAGGGGCCTGATGGGAACTACCCAGCACCAGATGATCGTGCAAGCTGCGACGGCACTGTTCGAGGGCGACAAGCAATCAGCGTTTGCCTGGCTTGATGAGCCAGCCCGAGGGCTGGGCGGTATCACGCCAAACGAGGCCATCGCACTTGGCAGGGAACAAGCCGTCCTTGACCTGATTGGAAAAGTCGAAAGCGGCGTCGTGATCTGAGGGCCCGTGAGCCCGGATGAGCGATTCAGTCCGATTCGCCCGCGCCCGCCTGCTCGTTACCGGAACCCAGCACTCCCTCCTCTTCGCCTACGGTCTCTCTGGCCACTCCGGAAGCCACCAGTTCGCGAAACCGCTCAGCATCATTGCCCGTGAATCCAAGGCGGGGATCTGTCGCCACAACCCTGGGCGCCAGGTCGCCATACCACCTAGGGTTGTCGTCGATCGCAAGCCAGGGGCCTGTATATCCGTTCTCAGCGAGCCATTGGCGAACGACCAGTTCGCGTGGGGTTCTTGTATAGGCCGGCTCCTCCGGTGCTACACCAATCACGTGGCGGCCGACTTGCCGTAACTCGGACACCAAACTCTGCAGCGGCATTTCGTCTCGCCAGCTGCTGATGATCACCACTCGTGCCGAGTGCTCCGTCAGAACAGCGTTAAGGAGACTCAGGCAGCCTTCACTGAAAGTGGCTCCGGAGGTCCCGTGAGTTACGCCGTCGAAGTCGAGGAAGACAATCATCAGATCGAATCCTGATTGAGCCCTTTGTCTGGCACAAGAACCGGAATGTCTACTCCCGGGTATGAGATACGCCGCATGAAGCGGTCCAAGGCCTTCAGAGAATAACCGGAGCCGTATCCACGGCCAGTCTTGTCACTTTCGTGCCCCATGAGCGCCTCGGTCGGCTCCTCCGGAACTTCGGCTTCCCGACAAGCATCGCGGAAGGAGTGCCGGAACGAATGGAAGGGCTTGAGACGTCCCTGGATGCCTACTTCTGCTCGTCGATAGCGTCCCCACCACTTGCTCCAGTTTCCGGAGCGCTTCCCCTTGCAGTCGGGATTCAGACCGGGGAATACCCATGTGGCTTTCGCCGCTCGCAGAGACTCCAAATATCGCATGAAACCGGCGCGAACGACTTCGGGATGGACCGGGACGCGCCGGCGGGAAGAGACGTTTTTGAGCCGCCTGGCGCTACCGTCGCTGGGAATACCTTCCTCGTCCTCGAGATCGGTGATGTCATAGTACAAGACACCTTCGTGGCAACCGATGTCTTGGATGCGAAGGAGCGCAAGTTCTTCTAGCCGAGCTCCGGTAAAGAGCCCGAGGATAGGAAGCCAAACAGCGGCTTCACCAGCACCACCTCTCGGGCGCTTGCCGTCCGAGTAGAGTGGGCAGCTGAAGATCTTCTTCAGGTCATCAGTGTCGAGCGGAAGCCGCCGGGGCTTCTTGTTGCGTGGCTGAGGTACCTCTACACCCGAGAACGGGCTATCAGAAGGCAGTTGCAGGGGCTTCCTCCCCGCGTTGTAGATCGCGTTAAGGAAGGTCAGCCGTTTCTCAACCGTAGGCGGCTCCAGTCCGCACTCCTGCAACAGGTAGTGGATGTAACTCGCTACATGCTCAGACGTGATCTGAGCCGCAGGGAGATCGCCAGCCCGTGTCACAAAATCGTCGAGGGTGCTCTGGAATGCCTGGATGGTTTCTCTCGGCCTGTCTGTGATGCGAGCTTCCCAGTACGGGAAGCAGTCGGTCAGTTTCGGCAGTTCAACGTTAGCGGGGCTAGCGGCGGGTGTCAGCGGCGCCGGAGGTGTCCGGACCACGTCCCCTTGGTCACGACGAGCCTGGTCGTTGGTGGTCTCGGTGACCGACTGCAGAAAGGCGTACAAGAGACTTCGCATGGTCGCATCGTCTGCGACCAGTTCGAGATTGATCAGCCGAAGGAAGACATCCAGCGCCGGCCGGATCTTATCGACCTGACCTCGGGCTAACAGTTGTCGTAGGTGCTCAAGCGTTTCCAGGCGCTCGGCACTCAACTCCTGGAACTCGCCGTCTGTCAGGCCGTCGTGCCTGGACCACTCGTCACCGGCCAGGCAGTGGTGCTTCCAAAGCTTGGAGAGGAGTTGAGGGACATCGCCATCACCCGGAGCAACCACGAGGCGCTCCGGGCGTATCTCGGCAGAGCTTCTGGTCCGGAGCCGACCGAAGTGCTCATCGGTCGCCACGGCGTGCCTACGAGCCTCCCGCTCGGCCTCACGCGGGTCTCGCGTGCCAAGGGAAAATTTGATCTCGGTCTTGCCGCCGAAATGGCGCCGGAGTTCCGCCGGAATCTTCCGACGAAACTGGAAAACAGTACCGCGACAAACGAGGAAATTGGGTTGGGGCATATTCGACCTCGGGGCCATGTGGTGGCCTCCCTGGTGTACCAGTCGAATATGTGTAGAAACCGCTGCGGCGGGTTTTGCCCGCCACAGCTAGCTTCTAAGCTGATTTGGCGGAGAGGGAGGGATTCGAACCCTCGTTAGGCGCAAACCTAAACACGATTTCGAGTCGTGCGCTTTCAACCGCTCAGCCACCTCTCCGAAGCGGCGCATTCTAGCTGATTGGCGTGGCGCGTGCAGCGTCTGTTGGGAGATTA
>Ga0272443_10002279_pt1 | contig 24888 bp, 21 predicted proteins | sample SSMAcet12_FD_193581 | JGI IMG/M metagenome (GOLD analysis project Ga0272443, IMG submission 193581) | Marine sediment archaeal communities from Little Sippewissett salt marsh, Falmouth, MA, United States - SSM-Acet-12 | ecosystem: Environmental > Aquatic > Marine > Wetlands > Sediment ...
ACCTCTACCCACAGCCAAGTCGGGGTGGCTCAGCCTGGTGGAGCGCCGGACTCATAGGGGCCCTTGTGGCAAAGATTCTTTGCTCCCAGGATCCGGAGAAATCCGGAGGTCGCGGGTTCAAACCCCGTCCCCGACACTTTACCCTTAGATTACGGTACCACATAGTTAGACCCCGTCACCTCAACGGTTGGTACCCGACAGGTATTTTCTGTCTGGCACTCATCTTTTTCTTCAAGGTCCTTTCTCAATACAAGGTAGAGGTCCTCCGAGATCTGCTGTTTCAAGACCATTTCTGTTAACTTCTCGATGGTCATTTCTTTCTTCTGTTTCTTGGGATCTCCTATAGCGGCTTTCACACTCTCCTTGTATCGGTCCTGTAGGACCTTCGAGCTCAGGTGGACATATTTGTCAGTCGTTGTAAGTTTGCTGTGTCGTAGCTGGTCTTTCACTACATATTGAGAGGCCCCGTTCTCTATCATATGGGTTGCTAAGGACCTTCTCAATGTGTGTGCTGTCACTCGTTTGTCAATCTTGGCTATGGCTGCCAGCTTCCGTATGGTCTTGGTCACGACATCATCATTGATGGGCTTCCCCAGTGTGGAAATGAAGAGCTTGTTCGATCTCACAGGTCTACGATATTTGAGATACCTCTTGATATCGTTGATACATTGCCTCTGGACAGGGACTATTGCGCTCTTACCACCCTTTCCATACTGGACCCTTATGGTGGATCCCCTGTAGTCTATGTCATCAAGGGTGAGGTTACAGAGCTCGAAGCGCCTGATACCACTGTAGTAGAGGGTGCTAACGATTGCCGTATAGAGTGCGCTCAGTTCCTTCCCGTATTGACGGGTAGGGTAGTTCTTCGCAGCCTGGTATAGCAGGTCTATCTCCTCCTGGGTCAGGATATCAGGTATATCCCTGTCCTGTCGTATGTTCTCGATCTGGAAGGCAAAAGCCGCTTTACCGGACTTCTTGATGAAGGTCTTGATGTAACCGAGCCTTCTCCTTCCACTCTTCAGTCCATTCGTCACCAGGTATTCCTTGTAGTTGTCGATGTCCTTCATTTTCACTTTCTTGATGGATACTATCCCGGTAACGGAATAGAAATCCATCAGTGCTTTCTCGTATGTCTTCAGTGTCGTGTCCTTGTAATGATTGATCCTCATCTTTCTGAGGAACTTCTCGATCTCCTGGATGCCTTCTTGAGAGATGACCGGAGCTGCGCATTTTATTGCGTCTTCGATGTTGGTCACCTCCGGTCCCATATATGCTCACCAATTCAAATAATTAATCAGTCTCAATCCTAACAAAATTTGATACTTTACTAATGTTTAAACCATCTTCCGAATTATGTAAGATGACTATCGAATCAAATGCATTGTTAATATCAATATCATGAAGAGTCTTCCTTACTGGAGAACCATTTCTTTTATGGATATCATTTTCTTCGTTCAATTCATTCTTTGCAATGCATATCATTAATCCTAATATTTTCTCCATTAATTCTATACATTCCGAAACTGCATCTTCTCCAACCTGATAGTTAGAGCGTTCTTTCATCTCCTTTCTTATCCCACTTCTTTTGAAGGGTGATTTTCTAGATACTTCTGTTTCTTCCATTTTATTTCCTCCCGTATAAACGAGTAAGGTTCTTCTCAAGACTATTTATCATAGCACTCAATCTTCGCATCTCGTTCTTGTTCTCAGTGATCAAGTACGTTATCCTGTCGAACCCTGGTGGAATTTGACCATAAAGGAAGTTGACCAAACTATCCAGATTGATCGGATAGTTATTGGCAGCCTCAATGCGAAAAGAATGGGGCTTGTTATAGAACTTGAAAAGGACCTTCCCCATCAAATCCTGTAGTGATAATGAATTCATACCTTCCAGGTGAGCTCGATAAAAGTCCCGATTAAGGTCGAATGATGTTACTTCCCAGTTTTTTGCATCCTTTCTAAGGTCCAGTCCATATATATCTTTGATAAAGAAGAAGATCAAAATCAATTCACTTGGAAGAAGATCTGGAAGGTCAATATCATCTCTACATGAGATCTCAATTTCTATACTGGATGAGAGCTTGATAGTTACATTGAATCCTATTTTTTGATCAGCATATCCAATATGATCAATTACTTTATGTTCCTTATTATCAGCGTAAGCTAATGGATTACGATTCATGATTTTGACTCCAACAGTATCCCAAACCTCTAATTTTGGGGCTCTGTTAATCAATTTTAATCTGTGGAGACCTAGCATAGCTTCCGGATCAAAAGGGTTGAGATTTGGTAGATCCCCTCTCCACCTGTAAAGGCTACCTTTGGATTTCTCTAATTGTCCAGAGTTATGTAACCTTGCAATATATGTCCTGACCAAAGACGGTTTTAATTTAACTTCCTTAGCGATTTCACTTTGAGACCAATAATCATCCTTATGTTCCTTGAGGAAGGTTTTGACTCTTGCAAACTTGGTTGGTTTTGGAATGATGTCCTTCTGGGGCATACCAAGAATGATGTGAGAGTTAATATTTTTTCATTTTTTTGCATGTGAAAATTCATATGAATTTCGATAAACATGAAATTCAATATAAACTTAAATAGAGAGAAATAATAATTCCTGTAACGTAACAAATCAAGGTGGTATATTATGTCCAATAGGAGAAAAAGAGGAAAAGGTGAACCTCCGGGTGTAACAAGGTGTAATATACTAATCGAGCTTGCTCGTATTTTCCCAAACGGTAAACCACAGCCCCAATTAATTGATTATATAATAGACCTAGAGAAATTATCCAATAGGAGATCTGTTGATGATATAATATCTGATTTGGTAAGGAAGGAGTGGATAAACAAAATAAAAACAGAGGAAAAATATAAAGATATATTGATTAATGATAAATTGAACATATATACTAAAATAATTGAATTTGTAATTGATAACAAACAAAAAATTGATTTGTATATTTTTCTGAATTCAAAATATCATAAATCATTTTTTAATAAGTATTTATTAACAAAATTACAGTCCACTGGAATTTATGAGATTAACGAATTAGATGTTGAGAAATTGATGAACGATGTATCAAAACCAGAATATAGGTACTTATCATATTCACCATATTTCATTCAGTTATTAACAAAAAACAAGATAAAAAAGGAAGAGTTGTATTGGATAAATATGGTATGCAACGCTGAAGTTATGGCTGATCAGAATATCTATTTAGATCCAGATTTCAAATTCAATTTAAACCTGGATCTCCAGGAATTATCTCATAATTCTCTGATTGATGATTGTTTGAATTATGGGGAAAAAGCAGTTGAGGCTTGGAATGAAGTAGCAGATAAAAATCCAGAATTGAATCCATTAAAATTAAAACATGAAGAAAGAAGTTCTAGTAATTAACCACCCATTTCCAACAACCTGGAAGTCTCTCAACATTTGATACTGCATCCTTCATGTGGTATTCCAACATCTTCAGGTCTCCCTCACTTGCGTTAAGTTTCTTCATTAATGGAACAGTTCTTCCGATAATATACTGGATCAAATGTTTCATTGTCTCCTCGAATTCATCATCCTGTTCCTTTACCTCTTCGAAAGCTCTCCCTCTATTTCCACTATCAACTAACACCCTGTCGAAATGATATTGAGCATCCCTTGCTCTTTGGTATGCTTCCTTAATAATTGCTCTTCTCTCACGAGTAGCAATCGGATCTATAACAGGATTGCCCTCATTGTCAATTACTGTGGTCCAATTCTCATCTCTATCCTGTTTCATTTTGAATATCGAGATCCTATTTGCCTCCTCAATATCCTTGAGTGCTTTTCTCCTCATTTCCTCGAAAAAATGTAATGACTCATGAAAATATAATCTGTTATCCTCAAATGATAGGATTAGTTGATCACTACTTTCATAATATTTGTCAAGGACCTTCTTCCTTAGTTTTCGAATGTTCCTTTCGGTCATTGGCTTCTCTTTCATTTTCTCAGCAATGATTTTTGCAAGGTCCTTATCATTGTATGTAAGCCCCTTCTTCAGGACAATCTGTTCTATCCTGTCCATATCTCTTGCATTCCTTCTTGCCATATTTGTCTCCTACATTTTCTTTTTAGGTCCTTTTAGGTCCATTAATTGAGGAATATATTGATGGGGCTAGTTTTATACTTAAAACCCAGGTGACCGAAAATATTCAGAGTTGTAAGAATTAAGTAGCTTGATTGCATTGAAGGGGTTCGCTGATAATGGGGGAGGAAGATGGAAACAATGAATGACCTTCCAGGAGTGCATCAAGGCTGTGTTCCCAGAACAGACATAATAGAAGGAGCATACGAACTTGAAGCTTTTGCCGCTGATCTAAATCTAGTTATTGAAGGGAAGAAAGGATACCTATATTCAAATCCGGATGATTTCTTCAAGAATACATACCCTACAGATGGTCTCAAAACTACTGTGAAGGAAGTATTTGGAAGGTTAACCAGTACTCATCCAGGTGCACCTGTCATCAAATTGGAAACAGGCTTGGGAGGTGGAAAGACACATACTCTAATTGCTCTTTACCATCTTGCAAAGCATGGAACAAAGATCAATGATATTGAAAGGGTAATAGGAGATCTAAATTTCGAACCGATGTTAACAGCTGCGATTGTTGGAACCGAGTTGGGGATCAGTACTCAGGAAGGTAAAAGAAAGACCCTTTGGGGTGAGCTTGCATACCAACTAAAAGGATACGATGGGTATGACTTTATAAAACAAGCAGATCAACAGATGGTAAGCCCTGGAGAAAGGGACTTAAGGGAACTTTTTGGAGAAGATAAATGTCTGATCCTTATCGATGAGATTGCCCAATACCTTGTCAGAGCTTCTGGTATTAGTATTGGTGAAACCACATTGGCAGAAAACACAGTTGCATTCCTTCATGCTCTCACACAGGTAGCTGCAGCTCTTGATAACGTTGAGTTGGTGATAACTTCACTCGATGAGAAATCCGTATTCAAGGAAAAGACAGGAAAGATCCGAGAAATGCTTGAAAAAGCAACACATGAAGAGATGGTCATCCAGACAATAAAAGATGCTAACAGTGTTGTGAGCAGGGTTGTTCAAAGTCTTGAACCCACGAAAGGAGAGGAGTTCGCACACATTATTCGCCATAGATTATTTGAGAGTATAGATTCCAATGTAAGAGACAATGTTGTGGATGCTTACCTCGAAGGATACAGGAAAGAAGGAGTGTCGGAATATCTTCCTCAATCGGTAAAGGACCCCTTACATAGAGATGTGATGATCAAATCGTACCCATTTCATCCGGATATCATCAGTATTCTGAGGACAAAGACATCAAGTATCGAGAACTTCCATAAAACCCGAGGTGTTCTGAGATTTCTGAGCGTACTAGTAAAACATGTCTGGGACGATAAGATAGAGACTCCGTTGATTCATCCATATCATGTGGATTTCTCTAATGATGTGATATTCAACGAACTGATATCAAGATTGGACCTGAGGGATCTTAAACCTGCCATAGATGAGGACCTTGCAAACAAGGACAAGGATACAAGGTCGGATATGGTGAATCAGAAATACAGCAATCCATACGGAACATGGGTCACAACAACCATTCTACTCCATAGTCTTACAGGTATGATAGGAACTGATGTCAAGAAAGGAGCAAATCCGGCAGAGATCCATGAGGGATTATACCAACCTGGTCTTGACCCGGAGATCATCAACAGGGTGCTTGAGGACCTTGACAACACCTGGTTCTTCTTTGATAAGCATGGTCAGAATTATGTTTGTGGTCTACAACCAAGGTTGAATAAAATAGTCGAGGAGGCAAAGGATCAGGTTGAAAAAACCAAGATCAATTCCGAACTCGAAACGAGAATCAGGGATGTGTTCAGGTCCAAGGTCTTTTTCAGGAATGAGTTCTTCCCGAGCGGTCCTGAGAAGGTCAGTGATGACACTGATACCATCAAATTGGTACTCATTCATTACAACGATGAGAAGATGAAGTTCGGACAAAAGAAGATTCCAGAACTGGTGAGGAATATCTTTGAACAAGCCGGAACCCAGGGAAAACCAAGGTCCTTCATTAACAGCCTTGTGTTCTCTGTGGCAGATGTTGAAAGAATAAACCACATGGAAGTAAACGCAAGAAAGTTCCTTGCCCTCAAACAATTGATCGAGGATTATGAATCCGGTGCTTCCTACCTATCCGGACTATCTCCGGAACAGGTATCCAGACTTAAGAACATGAAGAAGGAATCCGAACTGTATCTATCCGTTGCAATCATTACTGCATACAAACACCTGATCGTTCCCACAGCTCAAGCTGGACTTGATGATGAACCGGGAAGAAGACCGCTAAGGATCCTGAGCATGAGAGATAACGACCATGATGTGGAAATGAGAGTGAAAGCAGGTCACAAAGAAGAGGAACATATCGTCCAGTTCCTCAAAGATCAGCTTGTTGCAAAGACAGCTGATGATAAACAATTGGCTCCGGATCGAATAATCGATTCCATGTGGAAGAAGACAGTTTCGAGCATTCCCGGAGATGATTTCAAGAAGATGTTCTACAAGCAACCTATTGCAGGGATCCATTTCTCACCGGAACTCATCCGAAAATCCATGAGGGACGGAGTACGTGACAATAAATGGTATGCCACAATCGGTGAGAGGTTCTATGATAGCAAAAATTATCAGATGTTCAACCCGAGCTTCACTTCCGAAGTAATGCTCACACTCGTCCATTCGGACGAAGGAAAAGCACTTCATGATCAGTTCTACTGTAATAAATGCGGTAACAGAAAGGATGAATGCGAGTGTAAAGGAGAAGAACCTCCACAACCACCTACCCCTAGTGGAGGAGACGTAGATACGGGAGGATTCTGGGAACCTCCAAAACCCGAACTTGTATTCTCCAAATCCAATATGGGTTTGAAAAGGATCCATGGAGATCTCACAGCATGGGTAGAGGACAAGAAGATCGATAGGATCGAGAGAGTGAAATTTGTTGCAAGATCTAGGAAAGGGCTTTCAATTCTTTCCCGTGCACTGGTCCAATTCACTCAGAAGAAGAACATTCTATATGATGTGAACGGAGGTCTTCAGGATCTTACAAGTGGATTACAGTTTGAAATCACTTATAAAGGAAACGAGGATGGTTTCAACAAGCTCAAACCTGCTATCGTTGATTTCATGCCTAATGTTGATTTCGATTTCAAGGAACTCAAGGTCATGATAGAGTTCGAGGAACCTATCGGAGCCAACAATTTCGCTCAGATCCTTGGAGAGCGTATCGCAGAGTTCACCGATGTAAATCCTTATGACATCGAGGTTAAACCATTGGAGGAATGAGTTTGGATGATAGAGAATCCGGATACAAGCTCATAGTAAAACCTCATGATGATGGTACCTATTCTCTAGACCTTGTCCAGAACCCTCCCAATGATTCCAGGCCCACGAAGAAGAGAAGATCCACATACAGATCCAGCATTTCCGGATGGCATCTTGACAGTGCTCTGGGTCTGATAAAGAGGACCTTGAAGGAGAGCGGATACAAACCAACGGATCTGAAGAGATCAAGGAGAACTCCATTCAAATTGGATGAAACCTCCGGAGTAATGTTGAACATACTTTTCAAAGCATTAAGAGATGTTAAGAAAAGGTCCAAATCTGAAGACATCATTTTCGGAATTTCCGATATGAGCAGAGAGGAATCACTTTATTGGCATTCTAAACTAGAACAAGATTCTACTCGACCTCAGCAGAAAGGTGTCAAAGCATTGAGGATTTTGTTGGGAGGAGAATGAATGGTTGATAATCCCAAAGATAAATACGGAAGGCCCAGAGTTTTCCTTGAAGGAAATGATGTTCCAGTAGCAGAAATTGGAATCGAATGCCAAAGAGAAAGAGGTACAGGTCAGCAACCCCCAGATAAGAGGCTACATGTATGGTGGGCTCGCCGCCCGTTAACTGTCAGTAGGGCAGCTGTCCTTGGATCACTTCTTCCAGTGAGTTTCGAAAGGAAGGATTTCCTTGAATTGATGGGGGTACCGAATGATTCTAATCCTTTACAAGATAGGAAAAGAATTGATCATGCAAATAAGGTTGGAGAAAAACTTAAGGTTGGATTCTCATACAATAGAGCCTTCACAAACAAGGTACCAGAAAGAGCGATGAACAATATGCACAATATAACAAACGACCTTTGGGGGGGAGATGTAACTGTTCTTGACTCCTTCGCTGGTGGAGGAAGTATACCATTTGAAGCATATAGAATGGGATTTAATGTGATCTTGAATGAACTGAATCCTGTAGCAACTGTTCTCGAGAAGGCCATTATTGAATACCCCTCATTATTTGGGAAAGAACTTGAAAAGGATATTAAACACTGGGGAGACAAAATTGCAAAAGAAATTGAAATGGAACTTGAAGATTGCTTTCCAAAAAAGAATGGAGAAGAGATATTTGGTTATATCTGGGTTAGGACAATTAAATGTCCAAGATGTGAGCTTGAAGTTCCATTATCTCCCAACTGGTGGCTTGATAAGAACGGAAAACTTGGATACAAACTTGTAGTTCCTGAAAGAGGTGATATCTGTCGCTTCGAGATGAAAAAGCAGTCTTCTGATTTTAATCCTGACGAGGGTACTGTAACAAGGGGTATCGGTAGATGCCCGAGATGCAGCGAGATTATAGAGGGAGATGAAATCAAGAGACAGGCCCAGGCAGGCAACATGGGCCATCAGATGGCTGCCATCGGATACAAGATGAAAGGAAAATCCGGCAGACATTTCAGAGAAGTCACAGATGAGGACCTTGAAGGATATAGAAAGGCAGAGAAGATATTGAAAGAAAGACTGCCTGCATGGGAAGCCCGAGGATTGGTACCGAATGAAGTGCGTTCAATAAACTATAGAATGGATACCGTATATCAATACGGTTTTGACCGATGGAGTGATGCTTTTTCTAAACGACAATTACTTGTTCATTTAATAACCTTGGAAAATATAAATAATCACTTCTCAGATGGATTATCTGATAGAGAAATAGCAATAAAAATTTACTTACTTTTTATGCTTAATAAAGGATTGAATTTTAATTCTTTACAGTCAAGACATCGTCCAACATATGGAGGGCAGATAACAGGAACTTTTGATAGACATGATTTTGCATTTAAATTTTCATATGGAGAAATCGATGGTTCTGGACAATTATTCCGATGGGGAGTTGACCAAATAGTTAACTCATATAAAGGAATTTCAAATCTAATAAATCAAAATAAAAAACATAATCATTTTCAATTAATAAATGGAGATTCATCGAGTATTATTAAAATAAAAGATGAATCAATATCAACAATTATTATTGATCCTCCATATTATGATAATGTTCAATATGCAGATTTATCAGATTTTTTTTATGTTTGGTTAAAGAGAGGTTTATTAAATGTATTCCCATATTTATTTAACAAAGAACTTACCGATAAAGAGAAAGAAGCTATTGCAAATTATACTAGGTTTTTAAACATTGGAAAAGGAAAAGCTAGAAAACTATCTGAAACTGATTATAATGCAAAAATGGCATCATCTTTTAAAGAATTGAATAGAATTCTAACAATCAATGGAGTATTTGTAGTAATGTTTACTCATAAAAAAACTGAAGCTTGGGATATATTATCTAGAGCACTCCTTGACGCAGGTTTTGAGATAACAGCTTCATGGCCAATTCATACTGAAAATCAAAAAGCATTAAATCAAGCTAAAAAGAACGCTGCAGCATCAACAATCCTACTTGTGTGCAGGAAACGTCCTGAGAATGCTGGAACCGGTTGGTGGGAGGACCTGAAACCGGTATTAGAAAGAAGAGTAATGGAACAAGCAGAGAAATTCGAAGCAAACGGGATTAGAAGATTGGATCTCTCCATAGCCTGTTTTGGAACAGCGTTGGAGGTCATTTCGGAGAAATGGCCTGTAAAAAAAGGTGATGGAGCTGTAATCTCTCCGGATGAAGCACTGGATGCAGCAAGGGAAGTTGTTGCACAATGGTTCATGGACAAGATCACAGAAGGTGGAAAGAAAGAAGTTGATCCAGCTACACAATTCTACATTTTAGCATGGTATGTTTTCCAGGCAAGAACGTTCCCTTACGACGAGGCCAGAAAGCTGTCCATTTCTGTTGGTTACAGCATAGACGACCTTATTTCTAGGAAGATATTGAAAAAGAAAGGTAGTAATGTGGAGTTGCTAACTCCAAAGGATAGGGCAAGGGCTGGTGGCATCAAACCGGAAAAGGATCATTTTACATGGGACATAGATTATGTACATGGGGCGATCATTTCGTATGAAACTGAAGGAGCAAAGGGATTGGAGAGGTTCCATATCAATACCGGAGCATTGGAGAGGCAGAGTTACAGGAATACAATATCATATCTTCTGGATGTTCTGCCGAGAACGAAGGAGGTCATGGAATATGGTTCTTTGAATTCAATGTGGGAGGGGAATCTACAGGATAAGATATCAAGGAGAAAGAGGCAGGTTCAGGACCCAACTTCATATGAACAAATGAAGATAGATGAATTAGAATAGATGGAGAAAATATATGGTGAAAATCCTTGAATTATCCGATATTGATGAGAAAAAAATGAACGATTTAATCGATCATAGGGGTCATGGAATAGTATATCCTGAGTTTATGGAAAGAGTTAGATATACTTTGGAAAATGATAATGATTTTCAAATACATCAATGTGATTGTGGTGAAGTTATTATCATTCATGAAAAAATGGTAAAAAAATTCCCATCAAATAATGTTCAATGTAAAATTTGTTCGAGATCGCAAATACCAGGAATAATTTCATTTGGATTGTTTGAAAGATTAGCAGCTGTAGGGGATTTACTAGATGAAATGTATAAGGATGAAAGTGATATTATTTATTTACAAGATGATATTGTTGATGAAATTAAACAATTATCAAACGGTATAATAGCATGCAATGATTATGATGAAATTTTATATTCATATTGGTTCACATCTGATGCTTTTTCTCATATAGCATCTGATTCCATTGAGTCGAATAAATATATGAAAGACATTGAATCCTTTATCTCTGAAGGATTAAAAAGTGATTTTACCATAATTGAAAATTTTTATAAATATCTAAAAGTTGGTGATTCGCCTAGGAGAGGCAATATTGATAATATTTACTATCTAATAAACAATATTAGGCCTGAATCAAATCCACTACTTAAACAATTTAGAGAAGAAAAAAAGATTATAATAAGTAAAATTGAAGCTAATATGAAAAAATATATTAACCATATTGAACAAGGATTTTACTTAGAATTTATACTAAATATTCATAATACTATTAATGGTAAGAAATGGTCTTTAACTCCTTTTAATAAATTGATAACAAACAAAAAGGGAAAAAAAATAGATATTAAAGATTTATCACTTAGATTGAAATATTTATCGAACAACATTAAAATAAACAATATTGATAAATTGATCAATGAATCTTATAATAGTCAATTAAGAAACGCTATTGCTCACAATGAATACAACATTATTCCTGAAAGAAAGGAGATCGAATTAACAAGATATAAGAAGATTTTAAGTTTTAATGACTTTGAAAATTATTTAGAAAATATTAGTGATTTACAAGATTCTATTGATAAATGTAGAATTAATTTACACTTGCATTCAATAAGAAAAGATATGAGAGATAAAGGTATCTATTCAATAAAATTATCCTCAAACGAAAAAGATATGATTGAAATTGATATCTATCAATATTGGTGTTTTGTATATCATAATGATGATGAGAAAAGATATATGCCTTTACCAAAATTTAAAATAAATATTCCCCTTCAATCTTTGGATATTTCTTTTGAAGAAAAGGGTTATACTTTCAAAATTCCAATTGATATACAAATTATGAATATTATTACAAATTTAATGGAATCAAAAAGTATTAAAATAAATTTATATACGATTTTACCACAATTTATTGACACAAGACATGAAAATATTATTGAGATTAATGGATTTCTATTTTCCAAAGATGGACCCAATATTGAAAACATTAAATTAGATGACGAATCATTAATTGATATTCTTTTGAAAATTAATAATATAATTCCCAATAATTCCCCTTTGAATGAAAAGAATCTTGTTACTCTACCATTAAAATATAAAAGAGATGAATTAAAAAAAATTACAAAAAAAATGTATAAAGAACATCCATATCTATCACTTGAAAAGGCAGACATGACAGAAATAAAGAAGATGTTTCCAGGAAAAGATGAAGAAGAAATTAGAAAAATAATTGCGCTGCCATTTTCTACAAAATCAACTTTATCAAAATATTATCCAGAAAAAATAGTAAAACATTCCTATTTTTTAATTATAGAAATTGATGATGAGGATGTCGCACTTTTTGATATAGAAAATTTGACATTGGTTTACGTTGAAAGAGATAATTGCCCCTCAGAATTGAATTCTGGAAACCTGATATGGGCAAAAATTATTAGTTTTCCAGATGTAAAGTACACCTGTATTTGGCACTTTTTAGAAATTAAAAGATATGAAGGGGATAAAACATATCTTGAAAAATGGAGGTATGATAATGGGATTTAAAAATCTCAATTATAAGAGAGTCTATGTTTCAGGGCTTGATAACCTTGTAAGGGATTTCTACATTCCAGTTCTATCCAACAGTGTTCTATACAGAAGAGGAACGGGATATTTCAACAGCAGAGCACTAGCAATTGCTGCAAGAGGATTATCTGGGCTACTAAAAAATTATGGAAAGATGCAGTTACTTTGTTCAGTGGAGCTAGATGCTGATGATGAATCAGTGCTAAAGGATCCTACAGGGTACTTGCTGAACATTCAAGAGAGGGTTTTAAACGAGCTGGATTCTCCTTATGACGAACTTGAAAAGAAAAGACTTTCAATCCTTGCAGAACTGCTTTCAAGAGGAAATCTGGAAATCAGAATTTGCCTGAAACAGGGGGGTATCTATCATGCAAAGACGGGTATCTTTCAGGATACGGAAGGAAATCATGTTGTCTTTGACGGATCGGGAAACGAAACTCCCGGGGGATGGTTCAAGAATCAGGAGAAATTCAATGTTTTTAAGTCATGGGAACAACCTGAATATGTGAATGATCATATCGAGATATTCGAGAATGAATGGGAAGGAAGATATCCTGACATAGAAACTTTCACAGTATCTCAGGCCTTTGTTAATGGGATCTTGAGATTCAGAGACTATTTCGAGGAAGGATATGATGAACCATATGATCCAATAGACCTGAAAAATGAAAAGAAATGGGAATGGACGCCGGAGTTAGCATACATATTCGAGGCTCCTAGACTCTGGAATCATGCTGATTTTGCTTTTGGTGATACAGCAGTAAAACCATTTGAACACCAGGATTATATTGCAGCGAAGGCACTGGAATCATGGCCTCCCCGTTTCTTATTATGCGATGAAGTAGGTCTTGGAAAAACCATAGAAGCAGGTCTCATTATTCATGGCTACATTGCTTCAGGTCTGGTAAACAGACTATTGATCCTTGCACCCAAGAATGCTTTAATACAATGGCAACAGGAACTTTTTACCAAGTTCGGATTAAAGGTCTGGAGGCTGGATGGAAGATATGTATATGGTCCGAAATTGCATCCGGATATTGAAGCTGAGAGGGAGCCCGTTCATCCCGAGAATCCATTCGCAACAAAGGACTTTATGTTGGTATCTAGCCAATTAGTTCGATTGAAAGAAAGAGCCAGTCAACTTTTGAGCAGGAATTTTGATATGGTGGTTGTTGATGAAGCACATCATGCAAGGGCAAGGTATGATGGAGAGAGGAGATCTCCAAATAAACTATTATCAGTTCTAAAAGACCTTCGTTATCAAACCCAATCATTCCTCCTTTTAACAGCTACACCCATACAGGTTGATAGAAGAGAACTTTGGGATCTTCTTAACCTTCTTGAGCTTCCTGGGAAATGGCAAGATCCAGATAAATTCGATTCCTTTGTTGAGCTAATGGACAAGGATCCTATCCAATGGGATTTCCTCATTGGTATGGTAAAGGATTCCATCGATTACCTTGGACTTGATCAAGATGGTATAGAGAGGGTGAGAGATAAGTATCCAAATGTGAACCTTTTCAAACTACAGAATATTATCAAGGATAATGAACCACAATTAGCATATCAACTTACGGATGAGGAGAAAGACGCTCTCAAATTGATGATATACATGAACACTCCCATCAGAAGGATGGTATTCAGGAACACCAGGGAGTTGCTGAAGAGTTACATCGAGAAAGGCAATTTCTCCGGAAAGATTGCCACAAGAGAACCGGATAAGATACCAGTTGAGCTGTTGGGTGATCCATCCGATCCATATTCCGAAGCTGGACTATATCAGAGAATAGAAACCTATGTCAAGGAATATTATGGTAAATACAAGGACATAAGGAAGGGACTTGGTTTCATCATGGTGATCTACAGGAAGAGGCTGACATCATCTTTCGAAGCGATCAAGATCAGTCTGAGGAAAAGACATGAACGCTTGAAGACGGTGTTGGAAACAGGGGATTTCCATCTACTTTTCTCTGAATTTGAAAAGGATGAGATGGTAGAGGATGAAGATCCGGATGAGATGGACATTGTTGGAGAAGATATTGAGGAGGTAACTACAAACCTCAATGTTCAGAGGAGGTTGAAAAAGGTCGTTGAGGAGGAGTTCAAGTATATCGATGATTTCATTATGGACCTGGAAAGCCTGACCACAGATAGTAAATTCGATCACTTCAACGACTTGATTAGAAAGTTAACGAATGAGGGAACAAAACAGATCATAGTATTCTCACAGTTCAAGGATACAGTGAATTATCTGAAGGAAAACTTCGCACCTATCTATGGAGCAAGAGTTGGGACATATACAGGGGATGGAGGACTATACTATCTTTCAGGTGATTGGTATACGTGTTCAAAACAGAAACTACAGGAAAAATTCAGGGAACCGGAAGATGAACTATCCATACTATTTTGTACTGATGCTGCTTCGGAATCCTTGAACCTTCAGACATGTTCTGTTCTATTCAATTATGACATTCCTTGGAATCCCATGAGAATAGAACAAAGGATAGGGAGAGTTGATCGTATTGGGCAAGAATCTCCCACAGTAAATGTCTTCACATATAGTTACAAAGATACTGTTGAGGACCTTGCATTCGATAGATGTCTTGAAAGAATTGGATTCTTCAGGAGTACATTGGGGTACGTGCAGCCAATTTTAGAGGCCACAAAAAAGGCTATCAAAGAAGGAGCTATGGAGATGGGGCCCGGAGTTTACGATCCGGATATTTATTTTGAAGGTGTAGCAGAATTGGAAGAGGGCACTCGGATCCAGCACCTTGTTAATGAATACAAACCCTTACTCAATACACTGAAGGATAAGGTCCCGATTACGCAGGAAGAACTGGAGACATTTCTATCTCCGAGATTAGGAGTATATGGATGGAATAAGGAAGAGAACGTCTGGATCAATGGAAACAAGAGAATAACGTTTGATGTGGAAGCCTATGATAAAACAGGAGAGGAAGCAAGATTGATTACACCAAGATCTTCCTTGATATCTTTGTTTGGGAATCTCCCTGAAATCCCTGAAAAAGTAGAATCTAATGGTAAGAAGATCTATAAGATCGAGGCAAGGTCCTATACTGGTTTTTTAAGAGAAACAGAAGGGGGATATAAGCTCATAACTTCTATTGATGATATTGATAGGGCTGTTGATGGCAAGCTACTGAACTCAATGGATGAAGGTGTCAAATATCTTGACCACATAATTCTGGATAGAGAAATGAAGAATCTTAAGACTCAGTTGGACCTATGGAAGAATAGAGAGGAGAGCTGGAAGGTTAGGGTAAGAATGTATCTTAACAGCATTCTTATATATCTCAAGAAGAAAGTAATGCAGCCGGAATCCCTTGATGATTTCGATGATGAGAAGATCGTAGGTCTGTGGAGAAGGTATCTTGATGATCCAAAGAGGAAGGGATTGAAGGACCTTGCAACTTGGGTTGGTTATAGTCCAGATCCTGATATCCAGGATCAAAGGGATAGAAGACCAAGATCTAGTCCAAAATCTTCATCTGAAGAATTGTTGTTTAAGAGGGAAATAAAATTAATATTGAAAAGAAAGAAACTAATTGATGACCAATTAATATACTTGAAGGAGAGGATTTAAGATGAGAATATTTTTATCATACCATTCATCAGAATTTAATTATGTTAATATGAACAAGGATAATAAGAAGAATGTAGAACAAAACCTATTTAATTAAGTAAACAGAGGGAGAAATGTGATAAATATTTTCATTTCACATAGTAGTAAAGATGTTGAAATAATAAATTATATTAAAGATTATTTTAATAAAATAGATATTGAACCAATCATTCTTGATGACGTAATTGAAGGGTTACCTCCACCTCAAAAAATTCTAAAAAATTTAAAGAATTGTGATATTTTCCTAATGGTTTGGACTAAGAATGTATATGAAAGTGAGGAAACAAAGGCAATTTTGAACCATGAAATATCAATAGCTTTCGCATTAGATTTACCGATATTTGCGATAATTGAAAAAAGTGTTGATAAACCAAGATATTTTGATAATTTAACTGATTATAAACGTTACAATGACTTCAATGATTTTAAAATTCAATTGGAGAAATTTCGTTCCACTTTTGAAAACCTAAGGGATGAGATCATTAGGCACAAAAGCTTGTTAGAATTATTAAAAAAGAGGATAAGTTTGCCTTCGTTATTTAAGGTAAAGAAAAGGATAATCGGAGGAAAGTAACATGAACCAAGATGATGAATTTGATTATGAAGAATATAGAAGGAAAATGTGGATCCAATTTGGAAAGGATCTTTGCTCCGAATATAAACAACTAGATTCAAATCAAAAAGATGAATATCATACATTTTTCAAAAAATATTTGATACCTTCTGGAAATGGGAAATTATACTTTCATCCGAAGTTTGTAATGAATCAAATAGTAAATTATGCAAATGTAATGGATAAATATGACAAAGACAAAGTAATTAATTTCATTAATCTCCCAATTTTGGATCAGATGAAATATATCTATGAATCAACTAGAATTGAAGAAATTTCAAAAGATATTAGAGATAGTATTGATAATGATTTTAAAGTTTTAAGAAAGAGTATAATGGGTAGAAAATTAGAGATAAATGATGAATTTGAACATAAATGGTCAGAATATAGTACAAAAATTATGAATAATTTTGTTGAATACACTTTAGTTATTAATCGAATATCTGAACAAGTAGAAATGGAAAAGGGACAGATAAACTATCTTCTTCTACCATATTATCAAGAACTAGTGGAGGGTAACATTAAGAGTGACGCATATATTATTGTCGATCTAATAATTAGAAGGGATGGAACCTTTAAATATGAATCTGGAAAAAAAGAAAAAAGAATAAACAAGTCAGAGATGAATAGAATTAAAAGAATCAGTTTATATAATCTTTTTAAGTCGTTGAAAAAATTCTACAGTTTTAACAGTTTCAATGATTTCATTAATCTTGAACTAAGAAATAATATTGCTCATAATTCATTCCACAGTGAAAAAGAGAATATCATTTTAGACAACGGAGATATTATTGAAGATATGAGAATAAAATGTGATGAGGTAAGAGACTTTGCTCAATACTTTAATTTTGCACTAAGAGAGTTTATGAGCGAAGGATGGGAAGAAGGTGCAAAAGAAATTATTGAAAACATTTGTGATTATGTCAATAAAGGGGAATCCCCATTCCTGTCCTATTTAGAATGAAGGAATAATTTATGAAAAGATAGATGAATAATCGGTAGACGAGTATTTTCACCCTTCCCCTGGATATGTTAATTATCACATTCCATCAATACTCGTTTTCACCGATATTATGTATGAACCCCGAAGAAACATTGATTCATATCTTATGAGAGAGGTTATCGAGTCTGGATTATCATTGAAATTAGATCCTAATCCAATATTATTTAGACCGATACATAGGAAGGAAGGGCACTCTTTCCTGCAGGAATTGAAGAAACGAAAGTATGGATTGATTGACCTAAATAAGACTATCTTGAGGAATTCATTTCTCTATGGGTGTTTAAAATTCTCTGAAGCAGAATCAAATGAGCACTTAATCGTTGGATATGGTGATAGATATGGAGGTGGTGTTGATATTGAATCATATTATCATATTGAAGGCGATATTGATTCGATTTCAATTTCTGCAGAAGAAGTAATACTGGGCCAGATAGGTTCTATATTACCAAACAAACAGTTGGTAGTGTTCCATAATCATCCGAAGAATGACTATTCTGATTATCTGGGAAGACCCTTACCTTCTGTAGCAGATAGGGACACTTTACTTTTTCAAAAATATCTTTTTCCAATCCAAATAATGAGAAGGTTCACTGACGGAAAAGAAGGTTTGAAGTTTTTTCTAGGAGAAAATGGAAAGGTGCTTGAATATCGAACTCCCTCAATTTCAGGGGTATTAAAGTTACTTGCAACAAATAATAGGAGGTATTAACATGGGATTATGTCCAGAATGTAGGAGTGAGTCTCAAACTTATGAAGTGTTCAAATCATATTCAGGAAGAGTTTGTGACAGATGTGGTAGAAAGTACTGAAGAGGGATGAGAATATGAGGAATATTATTAGAAAAAAACCGGGTCTTTCCATCACACTGGAAGAGATCAGGCTTGAATACGATAGAGAGGAATCTAGACAGAATACTCTTGAGAATAAAGCTGGTTTAATTCTTGCTTTCATAGGAATAATCGTTCCTTTTACTTTGCTGATTTTTGATTATTTCAGCAAAGATCCTTTGGGAGTAATATATTTTCTATTTTCAATCAGTGGACTGATTTCAATCGTAGTACTATGGCCGAAATCACATGTAAGGCCTCATGTAGAAATCGAAGAATTCTATTCATATGCAAACTATCGACCGGACGATTTGAGAGATCAATTGATATTGAATTATATGGATTCAATAGAGAAGAATAGAAAAAGAACTTCTTTATTTGCATATCTATTATATTTTTCATACTGGTTTGTGATCGGTCCTTTGATTTTCATGATGATCTATCTATTGTAAGAAATCAGTCACTTTTAAGGTTCTCCCAAGTAATTGGAATGAAATTATTCAGTTCATTATTTATTGTGAGGAATTCCTCTGGTTGTTTGATTTTGCCAGGTTCTAATTCAGCTAATGCTGGGTCTTTTCCCATATTGATATCAAGCAATCTTTGGTTGAAATAAATGAAGTATTCATGGTTCTCATTCTTCATCGAGATATCAATACCCTCTTCAAGAGCTTTTCGTTGGAAATTTATGTTATCTATTCTGAAAGCAATGTTAGCAAGGTGAAGATAATGCTTAGGGTATTGGTCGGTATTTGGATTTTCCATTTTCAATAATTCAAATGATCTTTCAATAGAATAATCCCTTTTATCTTCATTCCCAAGATAGTGATATGCTTCAGCGATATATCCCCAGGTTAAGCCCTGATCTTCATTGGAATTTCTTCTCTCCCATATTTCAAGAGCTTTCTTCATGAATATCAATAACTTCCTCGGCTTCTTTGCTTGTCTATAAGTATCTCCAATATTATGATAGCATAATGCAGTATCAATGTCATCCAGATCTAATTGATCTACACATTCTTCGAGTATCTTGACTCCAAGTTTGAATTCTCCAACTGTAATAAGTGCTGGAGAAGTCCTTGATAGAACATTGAATATCTTCGAATCATTTTTCAACCATGCTTTGTTATACTTCACAATGTCTTTTTCAATCCCATTATATTTCAAGAAGGGATACTTCTTCTTGATCATTTTCTCTCTTTGTTCATACTTTCTCTTTCTAAAAAACCTAACATATATTGCACTCATGAATAGCTGATAAAGCAGTTCTACATGAGTCGAACCATTCATGATCGCTTCGTATAACCATTTCTTCTCCGTTTTGATTCCACCCATCTTTTCTTGGATTATTGTAGTGATTTTTCTCAACTCTTTCCAATACCAAGGGAGGACCTTAACATCATTTGGATTTGCTAATCGGAGGTTATAGTTCATTTTTATAAGGTTTTGATACAATCCTGTATCTATTAAAAAGTATGGATCAAGGGTGATAAGCATCTCATACTTCTTCAACAATTCCTGGGGGATTGGGTCAGATAGTGGGTAGAATATAGATTTGAAGGAAGATTCCCTTTTATCGTCTACATCCATTTTATACCAATTTGGCGGTGTAAAGAATATTTCAGGGTATTCTTCTTTAACAATTCTCCTCCTGTGTCTACCAGTGGTAACTTTGAACAGATCATTAATGACTTTCATAGTGGATTTTTCAGGGAAGAAGAAATCCAGTACCATGAATTGACTTAATTCAACAAGGTGTTTTTCAACCCAATCCAATGATTGAACCTTTTGCTGGATGAACTGAAAGAATGTATGATCAACATTGAGACGATATATGAAGAACCTTTCCATTGAGTATCCCTTAATGAACTCCTTGACTTCCATTCCTTCCTCCAGAAGAGTCAGGTTGTACATCAAGTGTCTTTGATCATATTGTAACCAATTATATTGGAATACTTTCATTGGATCATCGTATTCAATTTTCATAATATCACTAAAAATTAGAGTGGCTGGGGATAATTCCCCAGCCTGGTATTAATCACTTACGTGATTTCTGATAGGAGCTGTTGTTTGGATTCATCTGATGGCTCCTATTGTCTCCTGCAGCTTTGTAGGCTGCATTGTTCGGGTTCATTGCGTTAGATCTTTGGTCGTTTCCGGATTTTCCGATGTTACCACATCCTGCCCAACAGGGCAATAATTAGTAGCTTAGGGGATTATAAACGAAAATCGGACATAATCATATTTTTTAATCCATTTCGTCCAATCTCGTTAGAATCGGATTTAATATTTCATCATCAAAATGTTCCATCAATTTTTCAGAATCAGGATATCTATAAAGATCCATCACCCAGGGATATTTACCAAGACTTCCAAAAAGGGCATATTCCCTGGCAGTTTCTAAGATTATAGGTCTTAATGGAATTGAGATGTGAGGGACAATTGCCTCTAATTCCTGGGGTATTGATGCTTGATCGGTAATATCCGCAATGATGAATTTTGATAGATTAGCTAAAAGCATTATTGTCTCAGTCAAATCTCGTGATATCGGTTTTTCAAAATCAAATAATATTGGAAGAAAACCTCTTTTTCTAAGTTCTTCCTTTATTAATTTCAATACTTCTAATCTCTCATCTTTAAATCTCCCTAGAATTAAAACTGCTTTAGAAGTAATATTATCTATTACATCTCTAATTTTTTGATTGTTCAGTAATAAATATATGAATTGGGCAATTTCAATATTATCAACAGTTATTATTGCGTCTTCACCAGGTGTAATTATTAGATTTGTTTGGTTTGTTGATTCCGAATATTTAACATCCCAAGCTGATATTCCATATACTCTACATCCTTCAATATTTGCTCCTTTTAGCTCGGTACCTAATAAATGAGCGCCCATCATGTATGAGTTTTTTAAATTTGTATTGATTAAAGATGCGGATCTAAGATTAATTCCATTAGCTTTATTATTAGATAAATTTGCATTATTAAGGTTAGCATTCCAAAAGTTAGCCCAATTCATTTCAGAATTACTGATACTTGCCTGCTCACAAATCGATGAACTTAAGTTAGCATCATTTAAAATTACTCTAGAACCCTTTGAATGTGATAAATTAGCATTTGTTAAATCTGCCTTACTGAAGTCTGCACTTTATAGATTTGATTCTATGAAAAATGTATTATGTAATTTAGCTTCGATAAAGTGACAATTTTTTAAATTGCATTTTGAAAAATTTGAAGCAAATAAGGCTGATTTTCCAAAATGAGCGTCTTCAAGATTTGATCCTTCAAAATTTACTTTAACTAATCCCATATCTGTAAATAAAAATCCAGAAAGATCCCGTCCTCTGAAATCAATACCTTCCAACCTTACCCTTATCCCCCTATTGGCTTTCTTCCATTTATTCCAAGTTTCTTTACCACTTTCGATTAAACGAATAATTTCTCCTACTTCCATGTCATCACCAATAGGTATCAACAGAAAGGAAGCATTGATTATAAAAATTCAGGCCCCCGAAGGGGCCCTTTTCTTCGATCCAAATCATCTCTCTTGAAGGCATCCAAAGGAGATTCTTTCATTTTCGATGTCCTTTTTGACAGTTTTCAGGCTGTTTTCAAACCCCGTCCCCGACACCTATGTATAACCAACGCGTAGCGTTGGCTATACCGTGTCGGGCATGTACCTTGGGCTTTGAACCTCGGTCTTGGAAGGTCAGTATGCCTACTTCACGGAGACCTTCCAAGTATGCACAATTGCGTCATATGATCAAGTATTCAGCCAATAATTGCTGCAATATCAAAGCCCTTCCCCGACACTCACTATAATTGCCAACCAATGGTAGATAGTGGATGTCACCGACGGAGAGGTTTGAATTGTTTGGTGGTTGAGCATTTGAATTCCATCATTAGTTTGGTTAAAGTGACTCTTCAGGTTATCATCCATTGTCAATTTCATTAATAATTCGATCTCTAATGATTTCCAGGTCCTTCTGTATTAGCCCGATTTCCCTGTCAAGATCCTCGGGAACGTTAATTAAAAAGAGCTTCAACTCTTCCTCCTTATTATGATATTTTATCGAAGTATCCCTTATCTGGATATTCTCATTGTATCTTCTGTAAAGATCCAACATCAACCTTGTCTTCCCAATGATATCTTCCTCGTGATCAAGGATACCGAATCCATTTTCCTTTTTAAGCATGTAAATATCTATCATGTCCCTGAATTTGTAGACCTTCCTTGTAAGAGCAGCTCTGCATTTTTCAATGAATATCTCTCGTGAGTCATAACAATCGATCCGAACCTTTGAAGAATACTCCTTCAATTGCTCAGGGTAGTAGAATTCCATATCTTTTGTATTAAAATGATTCGCATACGTATCCAAGGTTCTTTTCAGGGTTGGGTATCTGAATTCATCCATGAAACTGATCTCGATCTTCAATCTTTCAATCCTTTTCAGTACTTCACTATGATAGTTTACATAAAAAATTACCATCCTTCCCCCGCTACTGATATGAATGTGTCTCCTTTCAACCTTGTTATCCGTGAAATCGAGATCCAGATGATCCATGATATCTTTGAATCTCTTTACCAGTCCATCTATCTCCCTGGAGCACTTTTTTTTAATGTTACTCTGGGTCAGACCTTCCCACATTTCTTGGTCCTTCCATGTGAAGTCAAGATCCTCGGAGAACCTGTAGTATCCGAGATAGGCCTTAATCAAACAGGTACCGCCCTTGAAAGCAAGTGTTTTTGATAGGTATTCATCCTCCGATATCGCCTTCAGTATCCTGTGTAATTGATAGTCTTTTTCGATAATTTCCCTTCTGCTCGCTTTGGTGCGTTCATGGACCTCCTCGAAGAATCCCATTAAATGGATCCCTCCACAAATCCCTTGAAGTTATGCGAATAATTATCAATATATGATCTTATTTTTTTGATATCTATCATATTATGGTATTCCTCGATAGGTTCAATGATGTAAGATGGCTCCTTTGATTCCAAATATCTTTCATAGGCCATGTCCAGAACGGTCTTCTCGGGATCGGAATATCGATAATTGCCAGAGATCACAATTCCAAATTTGAAATATTTTTCATTCCTTTTTATGAACTTGAAATTAGTATCCATTATCTTGATGACCTTGGTCGTTCTGAAGGAATCGGTTATCACATACTCGATGTTGAAGAACTCATGGGTCATATTATTTAGCTTCAAAGCGGATTCAAGACCAAAAAACCATCTTTTCACATCCTTAACATCCAATGCCATTCCCACAAGATCGTAAATGGAGGGATCCACTCCTCCGATCTCCCTTTCTTTGGGGCTGAGGACGTAGAACACACCTCTGAGTATTCTAATAATATAACCCTGTGATTGAAGATATTTCAGACTTCTCCATTGATCCTTATCAAGTTTCCTAGCCAATTCCCTGATCTCTTCTGAAGTGGAGATCCTCTTGTTGTCGATGATCAACTTCTTCCATATCGCTCTAGCTTCCATATCTGTCACAATGTCCCAATAGCAGGGACAATATGACATATGTTTAATTAATAATTTTGGATACGTGGCACCCCCTCTTCCTGTATGTGTGTGTATTATATTTTGGAAATGAATATGCGGGGCCCCCGAAGGAGCCCCTTTTTTTAACATCTCTCAAGTAGGCATCAAAAGAGATTCGCAATATTTTAGGCTTTTTTTTTGTCTTTTTGGGGTTTCTTTCAAAGCCCATCCCCGACACCTCATCATTGTTTTCCGACACTTGAGGGTATGAACCCGACACCTCAGGGTTTGAACACGATACAACGGTATTTGTTTCCCACCTCATAATATCGGGGCACCCTAGTAAGGGTGCTAAGAATTTCAATGATCATGATAATATCTGACAGCAATGAATAAATTGGATGGGTGCCCTGATTTAATAAATCAGAAAGGTGATATCCATTTGAAGAATGCAGGGATAGATGAGGGGTGCAGTCCATTAAAAAAGAGACGCAATACTCTTTTCATTAAAAATTGCTGTGTTGCATAACTCAATAGAATAGTGAGTATTAAGAATAAAATGTTAACAAATCGTCAAGCCTCCCCATATCTTTTCAATGCCACATACGACCATACCTTCATTTTAGCCTCTTGAACCATT
>Ga0272443_10002280_pt1 | contig 24886 bp, 24 predicted proteins | sample SSMAcet12_FD_193581 | JGI IMG/M metagenome (GOLD analysis project Ga0272443, IMG submission 193581) | Marine sediment archaeal communities from Little Sippewissett salt marsh, Falmouth, MA, United States - SSM-Acet-12 | ecosystem: Environmental > Aquatic > Marine > Wetlands > Sediment ...
CAGTCCACCAATCAAGAATAGCCTGCACGAGAGAAAGTTCTACATCACAAGATGAAAGTCTCTCCTTATGAGCAAGCCACCAGTAGTAGCTGCTTCTTGAGATCCCCAACAAACGGCACTGCTCGCTGATGCTCATGGTGAAGGTTTTTCCATGCAGTTCAACAGAAAGTCCGGGGGTGATGATCATCTCATCTCTTAGTCCTGGATTTTCAGTTTTTTTTTGAGAAGTACGTTCTCGAGCTGGCTCTTCCCATACTCTTCAAGCAGCATCTGCTTTTCCTTCTCGAGCTCTTCAAGATGCTTACCAAGCTCCTTCTGCTTCTTTGATTTTTCATTAAAGAAGCGAGGTCCTTCCTGCTGCAGAATCTTCTTCCAGGAGCCTACAAGGCTCACAGTGATGTCATTCTCAGCGGCAATTGCCTGAATGGTTCTCTCCCCAGCCAAAGCTTCAGAAGCAACCTTTAACTTGAACTCGCCGGTAAATGTCCGTCTTTTCTTTCCCATATGTCCAACATACGCGCATCGCGCATCGTGGGCAACTCTATTCGTTACGTTTCGCCGCCTCCTGTCCAGGATCTGGGCTTAGTATATATCATATAATTATTCCGAGAATTTAGGGGAAATGCCGAAAACTGCGATGCTGTCTATAACAATTCCCGTTTACCATATAAATACTCTGCATATAAAAAATCATCAATATTATCAATATCTACAGAGTGCGTATTTGGCAAAAAAACTCCAAGAGTATTTGTAGAATAATATGTCCTTTTAGACCTTAACAACTCATAATCCAATATGTAAACTGCTCCACTGACAACACCATATCTATCATTCAGTTGTCGGTTTTTCATTTCGTTATTTCCACCAAAATTGCATACTGTTATACGTGAGGCATCATCTAATCTCATATACCAACTGGGTGGTGTATCTGGTTCTCTAATCGATATCACTGTATCGGGTTTTTCTTGAGTATACCTTTGATAAACATAATCGATATCTACACTTGTCCGCAGTGGAGTAGTAGGTAGCAGTACCATAAATTTTAATATCATCTCATTTGCTTCCTTTTCAAGATAATCTACAGCATGAAGATAAACATCTATGGCAGAAGCAGTATCAGTAGAAAATTGTTGCGGCCGAACAAATGGCACCCTCGCTCCATATTCTAATGAAATATCTCGAATTTCATCATTATCAGTACTTACAATAACATCATCTATACACGATGATTCTTTTGCGGCAAGTATAGTATGCGCAATTAGTGGTTTCCCTGCAAAAGAAAGAATATTTTTCTTGGGTAACCCCTTTGAACCTCCGCGGGCTGGTATTATTGCTATCATTGAAAATCATCTCCACAAATGATTGTATCATAATTAATATCTCTTTTTGCCCTTTTCCCAATAACAAATGAAAGCATTTCCGGAGGAAGCCCAGTCCCTGGTCGCTTGATTTCCAAATTTTCATTTGTAAGCAATTCCCCAACCTTAATATTTGTTGACGATACTATGCTTCTTCGAAATGAATCTCGCTTCTTTATCTCATCTATACCAACAATCCTTCTAGTTGACCCAAGTGCAATATTGATATTATTAGAATACTTCACAATCTGTTCCATTTCACAAGGATTTGCTGAGACTTTGTGGTCCCAGCCAGACATATCTTTATCCAGTGTGAAATGTTTCTCAATAACACAAGCCCCCAATGCGATTGAAGCAATGGGTATTTCAATCCCAAGTGTATGGTCAGAAAATCCAATTGGGTAATTTGGGTATAAAGAACGTAATCCAACAATATTATTCAGATTTATTGTCGAAAATTTCGGAGGGTATACGGAGACACAGTGGAGAAGACAAATTCTTGTATTTCCTTCTTCTTCTATAGTTCGTACTGCTTTATCAATCTCTGAAAATTCACTTAATCCCGTTGCAAGGAGTATTGGTTTTTGCTTCTTCGCTATATATTGTAAAAATGGATAGTTATTCAAATCCATCGATGCAACTTTGATAAAAGGTACATTACAATTATCAACCAGAAAATCAACTTCCTTTTTTGAGAATGGTGACGATGAGAAATCTACTCCAGCCGCATTACAGTATTCATATAATTCAAAAAGTTCTTTTTCAGAAACACTAAACTTTTCTACAATTGATTTAAGGGTATAATCTGTTCTATTTCTATAATCATCAGATAAAAAGTAATTATCTTCATATACTTTTTTTGAGAAGATGCTACTCGATGACCAGGATTGAAATTTTACGCAATCACAACCTACACGCTTCGCTTCATCTATCATCTTTCTAGCTAATTGCATATCTCCATTGTGATTTGCGCCTATCTCAGCAATAATGTAAGGTTTGCCATAATCAGCAATATCTTTCCCATTATCAAGAATCATTTTTGACATTTTACTGCCTCCTTCATATATGCAATAGCAAATTCCCACCAAACATAATCCATTTTACTACCTTGTAATGTCTTAACTATTTCAATTTTTAGTGAATCGTTTATAATTATATAATCATATATTAGCTTTCTTCGATGCTCAATCTGATAAGATTGTATACAATTTATACTACAATAAGTAGCAAGAGCATCAAAATGAACTTTAATAATTTCTATCTGTCTCTGAAGAGTAGAATAAATAAAGTCCGTTATTACAGCAATATTATTATTATGTTGTCGATAATAAGTAAGAGAGATTGGTAAATATTTTGCCCTTTTTCCAGAAAGTAATAATATTGATACAATCCACCAATCTACAGCAACAATACCTTCTGGAATCGGGGGTATATTGGCTAAATTCTCAGTTTTGAAAATACAATTTCCAAATCCCATAATATTATAGTCAATAACATCATTCATCCCTAAATTAACATCTTGAATTTTATTTCTAATAAAATTATGTCTTACAATGCTTCCTTTATAATCAATTATACTCATATCGTGAACAATAATATCTATATCAGGATTATCAGCAGTTAAAGCCACAATAGTTGAAAATTTACTGGGATAACAGACATCATCACTATCTATCCAAAAAATATAATCATACCCATTTTGCCGTGCAAAATCGATACACTGAATTCGATTATCAATAATTACGGGTTTCTTGGATTTCTCAATTATTATGTTATCTCCTAATTTTAGAGAACAAGGAAAGATTATATCTGGCTCATATACGAGTAGTACATCAACATGATTAGTACAGTTCTGATTACAGATTGAGTCAATAAATGGCTGGAAGAATTCCATTGATTCTTTATATAAAACAGAACAAGCAAGTATTCTCGTTTTCATTTCACCTACTATTCTGTTTTACTATTCGGCAGGGACTACCAAAAGCCATTGTATTTTCAGCAATATTATTTATTACTACGCTCCCCATTCCAACCATAACATTATTCCCTACATTAACCTGCTGTCTAATAATGCATCCTGCTCCAACGTGGGTATCCGCTCCAATCGTTACATTCCCACAGAGAACAACACCGGGCGAAACATGAGCAAATGCACCTATTATACAGTCGTGTTCTATCGTTGCTGATGAGTTTATGATCACGCCATCCTCTAGGGTTGAACCTGCGTTCAGCACGGCATGCTTGCCGATGAATAGTCCCTTGCCCAACGTACTATTTCGACTTACAATCGCAGTATTGTCAATAATATTGGGAATTTCAAACCCGAAGGAGACAATCAGCTCAAACAATCTTCTTCGACCAGAAGTATTCCCAATACTTCCAAGCGATACAAATGCATCGGTATAACCTTCCATCTTCAGCTTTTCTAAATCCTCATCAAAGCCGACTACGGGAATTCCAAGAATGGAACTATGGTCACTACCTGATTTATCGACAATACCGATTCCGGCATAGTCATTACAGTCGGCCAGCGAATCGATGATCGATTTACAATGACCGCCTCCGCCCAGCAACAACAGCTTCCTAACCATTGCCTTCCAACCTCTTGCGCATGGTCTCCAATTCATCCAACTGCCCCATATCCATCCATGCCTTTTCGCTAACAGGATAGACTCCTACCCTCATGCCAATGGATCGATAATAATCCATTATCTCAGGAAAGCTGATGGATTGGCCGTCACCCAATTGCTCCACAACCTCTGCCTCAACGATGTAAAATCCAGTATTGGTGAGAAACGAGAACCTCGGCTTCTCTGAGAATGAGTCTATCTCACCCTTGCTTGACATATTGACGACACCGTAGGGAATGACAACGTTCTTCAGTGCACACACCATGGTGATGATGTTGTTCTCTAGCTTATGCTGGCGGTACATACTCTCGTAATCAGCATCAATAAGGATATCACAATTCGAGAAAAAAAACGTTCCTGACAACTTCCCCTTCAGCAAGGATAAACCTCCACCGGTACCCAATGGGATGTCTTCATCGACAAAATGAACTGGATGCTGATTAGGAATATCTGCAAAGTATGCTTTGATGAGATTCTTCTTGTGGTTCACGATGACATGAAACTCGGCACATCCAAATTTCTGGAAACGCTGCATGATCAGAGAGAGAATTGGCTCGTCACCAATCGGTATCAAAGGTTTCGGCAGTATCTTCGTATAGGGGTACAATCTGGTACCCAAGCCCCCGGCATTGATTACGACAGGAAGATGTAGGTTTGATTCCTTTACCAGTTCCAAGTCATCGGCAAACAGCAGGGCTTCAACAATACCTTGGTCGCTCACCAAAGGGACCGCAGTGATCGAATACTCTCTCATGATTGTCTTAGCCATGTCTCGGGTTTCTCTGGTGACCGACTTGGGATTATATGTGGCAATATTAACGACGGGAGCATCCAGACTCCCATTCTTGATTAGATGCCTTCTGATGTCACCGTCGGTCACCACTGCTTTCAAATGTCCTTCGGGAGCAATCAAGAGAATTTTCTTGCCTGTTGCATCTAGCTGTCCCATGGCCAAGCGAATTGAAGTTGTCTCCTCGATAAACAGCTTTTCCAAGATTCCCATAATTACTTTATCATCCTATATATATACTCAACCACGTAATCAATATTCAGCTTCGTCAGATTAGTGCTACAAGGTACATTTACGATATGCCTCTGATAATCAATTGCTTTCTCTATTTGGAAGGCCCTGAATCCCTTATAAGGAATCTGCTCATGGATGAGCCCCCAAATCGGCCGGGTTTGGATATTGAGATTAGAGAATCCTGTAATGACCTGGTCTCTAGACACAGGAAAATCATCCTCAAGATAGATGGAATAGAACCAGTGATTCGATCGGATATCGGACCTGAATGGAAGGAGTCTTAGCTTGGGTATTTCTGCCAAACATTCCTTGTAGTATTGGTAATTCTCCTGCTTCTTCGAGATGAATGCTTCCAGCTGTTCCATCTGGGCAAGACCCAGGGCAGCCTGCAGATTGGTCATGCGGTAATTATAACCCACCTCATCATGAAGGAAGTTAACATTATCACTCTTCGCCTGGGTTGTTATGTGCTTGGCATGCCTGAGCAATTTGGTATCATTTGAGACCATCATGCCACCGCCTCCGGTAGTTATGATCTTGTTCCCGTTAAACGAATAGATACCCATGAATCCAAGCGTTCCTGCATGATGGCCAGTATATAAACCATCCAGATAATAAGTTCCAATTGCCTCTGTTGCATCCTCGATGACCCTGATGTTAAACGTACCTGCAATCTCGAGAATTCGCTCAAGGTTTGCCAAGTTTCCAAAAACATGCACCACAATCAAGGCCTTAATATGCTTTCCGGTTACGTTATCGATAAGCTTTCCATCCTGCATGCTACATTGAGTAGTACAGAAGGATTCCAGTTTGTCTGCATCCATGCAAAGTGTATCGTCACAATCCATGAATACTGGCTCAGCACCTATGTATCTGACTGGATTTACCGCTGCAATGAAGGTAAGAGTCGGAACCAACACCTCATCCGCTGCAGTTACCCCTGCAAGCAACAGTGCCATATGAATGCCGGATGTTCCATTCTGACAGGAGACCGCCCCCGGAGCATGTACATACTCTGCGACAACCCTCTCGAAGTCATTCACATAAGGGCCGCCTGTGGAAACCCACTCGGTTTGGACAGCCTTGGTCACATAGGCAAGTTCGTTTCCTTTTAGATTGGGTACGGAAAGTGGGATGAAAGAATTCTTCATATTCATAATCCTATATATTATAAATATCCGTCTTGTACTTATCGAGATTGCTTCGGAAAAAGTCAATCGTTTCTACAAGCCCCTGCTCGAGGGTGTACCGAGGCGCCCAATTCGTCAACCTCTTGATCTTCTCGTTGGATCCCAAGAGTCGGTTCACTTCACTCTTCTCAGGACGCAACCGGTCTTCATCACAGACTATCCGGGCTCTGGGATTGATCTGCCGGATGAGCTCTTCGGCCAACTGTCCGATTGAGATTTCCTGCTGCGTGGCAATATTAATCTCCTCGCCGACTGTCTTATCGGACTTTGCGATCTCAATGAATCCCCTGACTGTATCCTTCACATAATTGAAATCCCTAGTGGGTGTAAGCGATCCCAACTTGATTTCTTCCTTCCCAGCAAGAAGCTGGGTGATGATTGTTGGGATCACAGCACGTGCAGATTGTCTGGGTCCATAGGTATTAAAGGGGCGTGCTATGGTAACCGGTGTCTCGAAACTTCGGTAGAAGGATTCTGCGAGCCTGTCTGCCCCAATCTTGGTTGCAGAATAAGGGGATTGACCTTGGAAGGGATGGTTCTCATCAATCGGGACATACCTGGCTGTTCCATATACCTCCGATGTTGAGGTAACAAGAACCCTGGAAGCCCCAAGTTCCCTAGCAGCCTGGAGAATATTGAGTGTTCCTTTGATGTTAGTATCCACATAGGTGTCAGGGGAATGATAGCTAAACGGAATAGCTATCAAGGCAGCAAGATGGAATATTTCATCCATACCTTTAATAGCTTGTTTTACTCCATTAGAGTCTCGAATATCACCTTGAAAGATTTCAATTTCAGAAAGGATATCTTTCGGGAGAGTATCAAGCCAGCCCCAAGTGTTGAAGGAATTATATTGCACGAAAGCTCGAACTTTATGGCCTAAATTTACTAATTCTTCTGTTAGATGACTTCCAATAAAACCGTCCGCTCCTGTAATCAAAATTTTCATACCAAATATTCCTTTAACGAAGTTTAATAGCTTGACTTTTCTTTGAATTAATTCTCCACGAGATCCCGACAAATACCCATAGAGTAGTATAATTAGTTAGTACAGATCCAGTGAAAGAAGAAATAATTATCCCCAAAAATAATAAAACATAAGCTATAGACTCCTTTGGTAAAATCTTAGCGTTTGCTTTTTTTAACAAGCTTAAACTTGTCAAAATTAAAAACCCGTATATAATGACAGAAAACCCAAGCCCCCCAACTATCACATATGACAAAGGGGTAAAATGAGAATAATGTCTAAAATAGCTTTCAAACACTTCAATTTTACTCCCAAACCCCGCACCAAAGACATACCTGACAGGTTCACGTGAAAAATATGTAATAATCATTCTAATCTCACTAGTTCTTCCTGCAGTAGCAGCGTCAATGTCACCTTCTGTTAGTAATTTTGTAATCGCATAAGAAATTCTATTAAATACTCCAATTTCATCTAGGATTGGAAATAGAAAATAAATGGCAACAGAAATCATTATAATTACTTTAAAAAAATTAATAAAATTTTTTCTTATTAAAAAAATATTGATAAAGAAATAGATACTAACAACAAGTAATCCTATACGTTTTGCTGCAATAAAAGATCCTGCTAAACTAATAATTGAAAGTAATAAATTGCGCTTATCAATTAATAAGAAAGGAGTTGCAAAAGTATAATTCCACAGCCCTACAGCAGAATACGATGCTTGCCCCGAAAAATAACCGACTCGAAAAATGACTGTAGCTAACAACCCTGAAAAAAATGTAATATATAGAGCTTGACTCATTCTGTTTTGAATTTTTGGATATATTAAAAATGCCTCAAAAAAATACCAACCAAATGACATCGCAAAAACTGGCATCAAACAGGTATAAATATGTACTAAAAATTCTCTATTGACGTTCCCCTGAATGAGCCCTAAAAATATACCAATTGGAAGAATACCTAAGAATGCAAATGACGCAATATTTAGTTTAATTTTTTTCTTTCGGAAAAAATGATAAAAAACTGTCAATAAGAATATTCCGATATATATATATCGAGCAAATTGGTTTGGACTACTAATTAATCTTAAGCCAATTCCAAGAGCAGATAATGTGGAAAACACTACCATATCTATTATAAATAATAAAATAAAAGTATCAAAATATATAACTTCCTTAGATTTGGTCAACTGCATTGATTACCTATCACCTAGTAAAAAGTATTCGTTTAACTCGATTTTTTCTGAATAAAATAATAAGCATTAAAAAATATATAATGGCAGAAATCAATATTTTTAATCCTAGTTTTAAAATTCCGTTAGATATTGAAAATTGATTTGCTTGATTTAAACTTATCAATACTATTCCCATCACAATTGTAGCAAAAATTATACGCATAAAATCAAATAATGTACCTTTATTAAACAATTTAAAACCTTTAAGATGAATAAACATTAATAGCATACTCGAGCTTACTATATACATCATTGATATTGATAATGATAAACCAGCAACTCCAAAAGGTTTGAATAATATGATACTAAGAATTATCGTAACGATGACACCAACAAATGTTGCAAGCATTGGTGTTTTAGTATCTTTTAAAGAATAAAAGAATCTATTTGTTAATTCTAATACTGCATATCCAAATATTCCAATGGAGTAACCTCCAAGTGCTTTTGCTGTTAGAGTTGAATTTTCAGCAGTAAAAATTCCCCTCTCGAATAATATTGCTACTATTGGTTTAGCTAAATAGAACAAACCAACTACCGTGGGTAGTAAAAGTATACTGACAAGCAACAATCCTTGTCTAAAAATTATAACCGCGCTTTCATCTGACCCCTCACCTAGGGTAATTGCTAATCGGGGATAAATAACAGTGGCAATGCTATGGGATACTGTCATATTGACCATCATGACAATACTATTGGCATATCCTAGGGCTGAAATCGTACCTACTGTCAAAAATGATGCTATCGAACGATTCGTTACAGTCCCAATTTGTTTAGAAACATGGCTTACTATTGCGGGGAAAGATAAAGAGAAGAACTTATATATTAACGGGTTATTAAGTTTAAAATAAAACCAAAATCGAAACCCCTTTCTTCCAAGAGCTGGAATCATCCAAATAACTTGAACTATATATGTAATTACAGTGAGAATCATTAATGTCGCGACATCAGCAGATTTACCGACGATAATAAAATAAAGAATTATCAAAAATGTTCCTATTGATGATGCAATCATTGGCGAATAAAAACTATGCTTATAATTTAGATATTGTGTAAATAAAGTTGCAGCAATTATAACATTTACTTTGATAAAGCCAATTTTAAATAAACGAACTGCTAATTCGATTGTAGTCTCACTAAAACCCGGAGCTAATATTCTAATTATTTGCTCCGATAATATATTTAGAATCATAGCAAAGATAAACCCTAAAAGCATCAAGATCAAGAATACATTGGAAAAATATTTATCTTTTTCATCTTCTCCCATTTCAGAAGATATACTTGCTAAAATCGGAATTAATGATGAACTGATTGCCACACCAGCAATTCCAGTAATTAAGCTAATCGCAATAGCAACTATATTGTACGCATCTGTTGAGAAATTCATCCCAATATATGCGGCCATCAACATTTCTCGCAGCAATGCGAGCAATTTTGTACCTAGTGTTATAAAAAAGAGTACTGATCCAGTTATATAAAAATTTGATCCTACCGTTAAATTCTTTTTCAACAATAATTCCTTTCATTAATATATTCTACATATTCACTAAAACAACTGGCCATCGAATCAAGATCACTATTATTTATTGACTTATTATTATAAAACTTTGCCTTAAATAATCCTTGTAGTAGATTATAAATAAATAATTCATTCGGGTGAGGTTGTAGTGGCAAAGCTAAAGCTGCTTCAGTGATTTTTTTTACTATAAAAATATTTGGATGTAGATTTGAATAATAATTCTTAGAAAGTGAAAGAACTCTTTTTTTTCTTAGTAATGCCTCGACTCCCACAGAGCCTGTTATAACTAGGACATTCTCAACCCTATTAAGCAAAGTATTACTAGATTCATAAGGGTGAATTAAAATTACATTAGATAAGTGTTTCAGTTTTTCATAAAAATCAAATCGTCTACGGAGATACATTCCTGGATGCTCTTTAATCAGCAAGTTTAGATTTGGTGGAGCATCCGTTACTAGTTTAATAATTGCGTCATCTTGAAAGACTAGATCCGGATCATCAGCCCAATAATCAACTGTGGCTTCAGGCGAAAAATGTAAAGGAATATATATTGAATTTGTGAATATTTTTTCAGGTAAAGTATTTATTCGGGTGAAATAATTATTAATATCCTTCTTCATCACTGACGAGTAAGACCAACTCTCAGGAAGAACTGTATTATAATGATAGTTTAAAGGATCTCCTTCTATAAATTTCCTAATAGGGAAATATACATATTTCTTGAATAATGCCCGACTAAATGAATAATACATATAGTTCCTGGTTTTTGGTTTATTGAGTTTAAAAGTAGGTTTATAACTCTCTGCCAATACTTGAGCTAGGACACCATCTACTTCTTCCTTAGAAATATAACGAGGTAACTTACATAATTCACCGCGTACTGAAATTCTACAATAGTCATTAAAGAAATGTCCTACAAATGAAATATATGGCACATTATGCTTCTTAGAAATTCTCTCTAAAATATCTTGTGAATAATTGTCAATTAGTCCTCCTAATACTATATCAATAAAGTAACTAGAAAAATATTCATCCAACCCAAACGCAAGATTATTTATCAAGTCATTTGCAACTTTTTCCTTTACACTCCTAAGGAATCGACAACGAATACGAATATCATACAATTCAATATCTGAAAATAATTTGTCATTAATATTTTTCTTATATATCAGGTCACCAACCCAAAAATCAGATATATGCTTAAAGTCTGAAAGTGTCACCATTTTGGCATCTGGATACGCTCTTTTTACAAGGTTCATGTAGTACTTTTTTGTTGCCGGACGGATATAAACTAACACATTCATCAAGTTATCCCCAATAATTCAATGAGAGATAAGTAAAGTGGCTAAATTATAAATATTTTAAAAAGCAAATCATAGTTGCAGTTAACTTGAAATATTTATCTACCTACTTAACTTCGGGCTTAAAGGAATCAGCCTTTTCCCCATATTGTCTTATTCACTATCTTTGCATAGCTCTGTATGATCTTGACCACCTTCACCGATATGTTGGTGTCATGATAGTCAGCGGGAATCTCCGTCTTTTCTTTGTTATCTCTCATGGAGACTGCCATCTCCAAAGCCTTGGAAATGTCCCTGGTGGTGATGCCACCAATCACGACGGTCCCCTTGTCCAACACCTCAGGCCGTTCGGTGCTGGTCCTGATGAGCACCCCCGCGAAGTCCAGCATCGCAGACTCTTCGCTGAGCGTCCCGCTGTCAGACAGTACACAGTAGGCATTCATCTGCAGTTTGTTGTAGTCCAGAAAGCCGAAGGGCTTCAGGCTCTGCACCAGCGGATGGCACTGGAAGTTTCTCTGCTCGATAAACTTCCTGCTCCTTGGATGAGTACTGTAAATAACCGGCATCTGATACTGCTCAGCCATGTCATCGATGGCTGTCATCAACGATATGAAATGCTCCTCGTTGTCGATGTTCTCTTCCCGGTGAGCCGAGACCAGGATGTACCTGTTCGTCTCAAGACTCAGCCTATCAAGTACATTGCTCTTCTGGATCCTATCCAGATGATTGTCCAAGACTTCTCGCATGGGAGAGCCGGTGACAAAGATCGTCTTGCCATCCAAGCCTTCTGAAAGCAGATAACGTCTGGAGTGCTCGGTATACGGCAGGTTGATGTCGCTGATGTGGTCAACTATCTTACGGTTGATCATCTCACTCACGTTCCAGTCCCAGCAGCGGTTGCCTGCTTCCATATGGAAGATGGGCACCTTCAGGCGCTTGGCGCTGATGGCAGACAGGGCGCTATTGGTGTCGCCCAACACCAAGAGCGCGTCGGGCTTCTCCTTCTGGATCACCTCGTAGCTCTTGGCGATGATGTTGCCCATCGTCTCGCCTAGGTTCTTTCCGACACTGTCCAAGTAGTAGTCAGGAGCCCTCAACCCCAAGTCTTCGAAAAATACCTGGTTGAGCGTGTAGTCCCAGTTTTGCCCCGTATGCACCAATATGTGGTTGAAGTACCGGTCGCACTTCTGGATCACTGCACTGAGCCGTATGATCTCGGGCCTTGTACCCAGGATGGTCATCACCTTCATCTTATTCATGCTTCTCACACCTTCTCGAATATCGTATCGGGCCTGTCGGGGTTGTACGGATCGTTGGCCCACATGAAGGTCACCAGATCCCCCTCCCCCTCGTTGATGATGTTGTGGGTGTATCCCGGGGGGATGTCCACAACCTCAAGCTTCTCTCCCGACACATGGTAGTCGATCACTTCAGTAGTCCCGATCTTTCGGAATTGGATCAAGGCCTTCCCGCTTACCACCACAAACTTCTCGCACTTGCTGTGGTGCCAATGGTTGCCCTTGGTGATTCCCGGCTTGGAGATGTTCACCGAGAACTGGCCTCTTTCAGCAGTACGGATAATCTCGGTGAAGCTGCCCCGGTTATCGGTATTCATCTTCAGAGCATAGCTGAACTGGTCCTCGGGCAGATAGCTCAGGTAGGTGCTGTACAGCACCTTCTCGAAGCCATCGCTCATATCGGGTACCGAGAGGCTTGTCCTGCTCTCCCTGAAAGCCTTGAGGAGCTCCACGATTCTTCCCAAATTCACCGTATGAACGGTACAGACCTTGCAGAATCCATTTTCTTTGATGACATCACCCTTGAGTGCAGAGAGGAAAGCCTGGACCACATCGTAGATATACACCAGGTTCATGACCACATTAGGGTCGTTGACCATAATTGGAAGGTCTCTTGCGATGTTGTAGCAGAAGGTGGCAACCGCACTGTTGTAGTTGGGCCTGCACCACTTGCCGAAGACGTTGGGAAGGCGGAACACATATACCGTTGCTCCTGTCTCCTTAGCATAAGCGAAAAGCAGGTCCTCGCCCGCCTTCTTGCTTCTTCCATAGAAATTGTCCAGCTGTGCCTGGATGGAGGAGGTGATGAGCACAGGACAGGTATTGTTGTTCCTCTTCAGAGAGGCAAGCAGGGTGTCGGTGAAGCCGAAGTTCCCTCGCATGAACTCATCCAATTCCTTGGGCCGGTTTACACCGGCCAAGTGGTAGACAAACTCGCAGTCCATGGTGTAGGTGTCCAGCAATTTCGGATCGGTATCGACATCGTAGAGATACAAATCCCCGTACCCTATGCTCCTTAGCTCGGCAATGAGATTCCTTCCCACGAATCCGTTGGACCCGGTTATGAGTATCCTCATGCTACCGGCTCTCCCATGCCTTCAGCTCGTCATGGATATATTTCAAGGTGAGTAGTTTCTCTTTGATCTGCTGTACGGTAAGCAGCGCTGTATTTCCGGAGTTGAACTCGGTGAGCGTGGTCCGCTTGCCGTTTCCGTCGGTGAAGTATTTATCATAGTTCAAGTCGCGGTTGTCTGCAGGAACCCTGTAGAAGTTGCCAAGGTCCAAGGCATGGGTGCACTCCTCATTGGTCAACAGCGTCTCGTACATCTTCTCCCCGTGCCTGACGCCGATGGTCAGGATTTCGCTCTCTGCATGAAAGAGCTCCTTCACTGCCTGGGCAAGGTCGCCGATGGTGCTTGCAGGAGCCTTCTGCACCAGGATGTCCCCGGTGCGGGCATGCTCGTAGGCGTAGAGAACCAAATCCACAGCCTCATCGAGGGTCATGATGAAGCGGGTCATGGAGGGATCGGTCACCGTCAGTGGCTTGCCGGCTTTGATCTGCTCAACAAAGAGAGGGACCACAGAACCCCTGGAGCAAAGCACATTCCCGTACCGCGTACCACAGATAAGAGTCCTATCCTCGGGGACCGTTCTTGACTTGGCGACAAACACCTTCTCCATCATTGCCTTGCTGGTTCCCATGGCATTAATTGGATAGGCTGCCTTGTCGGTAGAAAGGCAGATGACTTTCTTCACCCCTGTATTGATGCAGGCGGTCAGAACATTGTCGGTACCTACGACATTGGTCTTGACTGCTTCCATAGGAAAGAACTCACAGGAGGGAACCTGTTTCAGTGCTGCTGCACTGAAGACGAAGTCCACCCCGTTCAGAGCATCGCGGATGCTGCGGTAGTCACGCACATCACCGATGTAGTACTTGATCTTGTCATTTTTATATAAGTGACGCATATCATCCTGTTTCTTCTCGTCCCGGCTGAAGATCCGGATCTCTGCTATGTCAGTGTCAAGAAAGCGTTCCAACACGGCATTTCCGAAAGAGCCGGTACCGCCGGTGATTAGGATGGTTTTTTTATTGAACATGTAAACAATATCCTCTATTCAAAATGTTTCATTATGGTGTTATATGTGCTTTCAACAGTATAATGATCTTCCAAGTAATTTCTCGCATTCATCCCAAACAGAGAAATCGTTTCTTGATCCAGGTTACATAAAGAGTTAATCATAGTGTTAAAACTTTCTACGCTATTGCTTTCAACCCACCAACCAAATCTATTCTCTGAGATTATCTCTCCCATATCAGTATTAGGATCTGTACAAGCTAATACAGGAATAGCCTTCTCCATATATGAAAGAATACGTGAAGGAAAATTCGGAATAGTAAAACGGTGGTCCAGGAAGATCATCCCTATATCACATTGAGTCACAAGCTCCTCATACTCTGCTACAGGTAAGCCAGGAATAAATGTTATATTATTTGGTTGATGTTTTTCGATGAAAGACGCAATAAGATGAGCCTCAGTTCCAGTTCCACAAATTATAAATCTACGGTCATGCCTATTCATGTTTGATGCAAGACAATCAAGCAAAAAGGGAATTCCTTGGGGTTTACCAAGATTCCCACCATACAGGAATGTCAAAGGTTGCTGACTATCATGTTCTATTCTGTTGATTGCTTCTCTTTCTATCGGTGTAATTGAATTGGGGCATACCTCAACTTTCTCACTCAGAATATATGGATTCTTTTCAAGAAGATAAGCCACATTTCTTGGAGACATACATCCAATGAAATCAGATACTTTATACAACTCTCTTTCCTGATGCTTGAACCAACTAACTAACAGTGTCCAAGGACCCCATGAGGGTAAAAAGCCAATATCAAGGGCATTTTGAGGAAAGATATCCTTAAGCATCAGGTAACTTTTAGTACCAAGTTTTTTCTTCATCTTCCTAACGATAGAACTAAAGGTTATAGGAGGCGTGGCATACAAAATAAGATCAAAGGTTTCTGCAGAGCAGTATGTATTAATTGATTTGATATAGTGATGTTGTAAAAGTATGGTAGAAATACCTTTCTCTAGCTTATTCTTGCATTTTGTAATATTGCCAGTACTAACCGAAAGTAATGTAATAGCTCCATGTTTAGAAATCTTGGTGTTTTCGTTTTCTTTTTTTTCTATAGGATACGCTACCGTTACGGAATGACCATTCTTGGCAAAATGTCGTATTAGATCTCTGTAAATACCACGAGCATTAATATCTGCCATCTTTGATAGAGAAAGAAACATTATATTCATGTATGGGTCAAAAATCCTTAATTATCGATTTGCATTTTGAGATTTAGTGATATATGCGTAAACAAGCGATTGATTTCGATGTATATGATATTCACTAATAAGAGGTAGTATCACTCATCCTCTCAGCGAATACGAATCATTCACATGCCTTTCATATCTCTGAATCCTTCTAGCCTTCCCATGAATGATGAACCAAGTTAATTCAATTTTGCCCAGTATTCTGCCTTGCCCTATAGCATCTGCTTCTGTTTGGGAATGGACTATAGCTTTATAAGAACCATTTCTCTTAACATCCAAACCCCCATGAATATTAGAGACTACATAATGTTCTCTTAGGGCTATGGAACATCTCATATCATTGATACAGGGTAAGACTATCTTCTGCTCTATTTTATTTCCAGTATCGATGAATAGTGATGAGGGAAAAGCCTTTCCCTACGCGCCTATTTGCTATTCAGCTCTAATTCTTTTGCTCCCATACTGTCTGCAAGGAAGAGCTGGCCAATGCAGCGTTAACCTTTCTTTGGTGAGTGTGGGCTATGTGAAATTCTTTCCTTGCCCCCAAGTATTGACGTAATTTTAAAATTTTGCATATTTTTCAACAATTCGGATCAACACCATATAAGATCCAATTCTTGGATTTTGATTGTGATAACCAGCAATACAAAGATTACCATTCTCATCGACTGAATAAGTTTGAAATAATGCTGAGAATGATGTGGGATAAATTTTACTGTCAATGTCATTTGCCAATATCTCAAGTTTCCCAAACCATCATACCCATTGAATTCAATCTTAATAATTGAATCAAAAACTATGCTATTAGTTAAAACAGTGGAAAAAGTAACCTCTGCATTAAAAAGAATATTACTCTTATCATCTCTTAATCTATTTTGGTTCAAAAATTTACTAATCTGGTTAAAAGATTCCTGTCATTCAGTATTTGTTGCCATGTCCATTAACCAAAATTTTTGAATAGAATTATCATAATAAAAAGGGGTCCCCTAATTACTTGTTGGTAACTACTTGTGAAACACAAACTATACAAAAAAGATCAAAATACAGTGAACAAGATCACGTTAAATCTTTTCTAAAAACTATGAAATTTTTTTCCTATCTTTGTAAAGCAATTGATCATCAATATCATTTGTTAGTTTCTAGATTCTTAATTATTCATTAAGCGATTTTTAATTCAATTTCTCCAAGTCTTTCTTGATGGAAACCTCATTATACTTCATCATATGGACATTTTCTTCATAATCTCCCAGAGATTCTGCATTACTCTTCTTTTGTAAATTATTCACTATCATCCTTGGAAAGTTCACTCCACACTCATATGCATGTAGATAGCCACCACCGAACCGTGGATTCACTTCAGATATATAGTAATCATCCCCAACCTTGAATATATCAATATCAATCGCTCCGACATATCCTGATTCTTTCACAAACTGCTTGATTATTGCAAAGAGTTTTTCATCTTTGAACGAAACACTCTTGTCTGTCTCTCCAGCTCTCATTAGAATTTTTTCTTTAGTAAAAATTGAGACTACATCATGGGAATTCAAGTCAATATAGATATCAGCACCTATCTCTGCTCCCTGCATATACTCCTGGATTATCAAATCAGGATGCCGTTTCATCAGAAACTCAACATCTTCTTCATTAAATACCTTATTGATATTTAGACTTGCACTGCCTCTACAAGGTTTTAGAAATACTGGATAATTGATTTTTCCTGTCTTAATGTCGCGATAGAATTGTTCCTTATCTGCATAGGTCTTTGCAGCTTTATAGCCATGCTCATTAAGCCAAAGATAAAACTCATATTTATCAAAACTTCTCTCTACTACATCACATGAGGAAACTAGAGGCAGCGTTCCGGCTTCTACAAACCTGTCTTCGTACTTTGCTAACAAACTGATTTCTGGATCAATTAACGTAAGAACAGCGGATATCGAATTCTCTCTACAGATTTGAAGAATTCTATCTAAGTACTTAGGGTCGTCAATCCTCGGGACAATGTAATGCAAATCTGCTTCATAAAGAGCAGGAGCAAGTTCACTGCAATCTGTTGCAATTACTTTACCAATTCCATTAAGTTCCTTCTTAAAGTACTGAACAATCTTATTTCTGGTACCGCAGCTTAAGATTAATATATTAGTTGCCATTTGTTTCTTTACATTCCCACTCATATCTTAGAATACTATGCACATAAAGATCTTGTTGTTTTCCTCTACAATAAACCTGTTGCCTTAATATACCATCAAGTTTGAAACCATTTCTTTCATAGACATGCCGTGCCTTCCCATTATCAGGAAGCGTATATAGAAAAATCTTTTTTAACTCTAGCTCAGTAAAGCCATATTCTAATACCAATGGTATTACTTCATCAGGAATATGTTTGCCCCGATAGCATTTATTCCCAATTGTCAAATAAAACTGTGCAATGTGATTTATTCTATCAATATTCAATAATCCAGTCATACCAATAAGTTCATTGCTTTCTTTATGTACTATACTTAAATGAAGTTTTGAGTAATCCATAACAACGCTGGCAAACCACTTTTCTGTTTTATCCAATGATGTTGGCCAATCAAAAAGTAGGGTTCGGATGTTCTCTTCATCATTAATCCATTCAACTCTAGCTGTCAAATCTCTTTTATCTAGCAACCTAAGGTATATCTTATCATTTTTTAACATTTTAAACCCTTACTAGAAATGCCATCTTTTATCTACCTGGTTCATCAGTTCTTGTCCTTTTACTAATCTAATTATATTCTCAATTGCACCATCAAGATGCGGTAACGCATTCTCAACATACCCTGCACGATGGGGACTTAATAATATATTATCAAATGTAGTAAAATTATTAATTTTTGATGGCCAAGAATGACTTTCTCCACGTTTAGGTACGTCCCACCAAACATCTGATGCAAATCCTGATAGTTTTCCATTCCTTAAAGCTTCATACAAAGAGTTTTCTTCAATAATCTCTGCACGAGAAATATTAATAAGTATCGACCCTGTTATAAATTGAGATAGAGCCTCAGCATTTATCAAGTTTCTAGTTGAATCAGTCAATGGCAAAGTACAAATAGTAATATCAGCCTCGGAAACTGCTACTAACCATTCTTCAGGTTTATATGCTAAGTGTAACTCATTGTGTCCGTAAATTTGTCCATTTTCTGATTTAACATCTACAGCTACTATTCTGGAACCAAACCCAGAAATCAATCTTCCGAGACGACCTCCGATATTCCCATAACCAAGTATACAAACTTTCTGAGAAGATAAAAGTTTGGAAGATAAATTTAAGGGCTGTTGTTCTCTATTCCAGCTGCCAATACGCATTTTTCTATCGTGATATGATATCTTTTTTAAAACATCAAGAACAAGAGCCAACCCTAGCTCCGCAACTGCGTTAGCATTACTATGTGTATTACAAATAGGTATTTCAAATCCTTGGATAGCGGCAAAGTCAAAAGTATCCATCCCTGTCCAAGGAACTTGAATTAGTTTTAATTGAGATGCAGAACTTAATAATTTTTGAGTTATAAAGGGACCAAGATAAACATCTGCTAATGTGGATTCCATAAGAATACCTGCTTCATCGAAAGAGTCAGGTATAACAATATCAAAAACATCACCAACAACAGATTGAACGCTATCAATTATGTACCTTATATCAGTTTTTAACATATGCCTTGTGATTACAATCTGATACCTACCGTTCTTCAAAAACTCCCTCCCATTAGATTATTGAAATAAGATTATTGTATATACAGCCCTTAACTTTATTGGGATAGTATAGATAAGGTTTAGTTAGTAATTTTAAAGCCCTTCATAAGATTTATAGCTTTCTCAAGGGTTGGCATAGGAGCAGCAAAGGAAAATCTCACATAATCATCCCAATCTAAACCAAAAGCTATCCCAGGTGTTGAAGCGATGCCAGTATCTCCTAATAGTTTCACACAAAAAGAATTAGAATCTAATCCTGTATTAGAGATATCTGCAAAATAGAAGAATCCGCTCTGTGGTTTCACACCTTTCATGTATCCGAGTCTATTTACCTCTGAATGAAAATAATCAACACGTTGCTGAAGCTCATTAACATAAGGCAAAATATGTACAGGATCATTCTGATAAATCGAACAAGCTGCTTTTTGCACAAATGTGCAAGTATTCGTGTTGATATGCTGTTGCAACTTATTCATTTTACTAATAATTGCCTTTGGTCCAGCAGCATAACCAATTCGCCAACCAGTCATTGCATGTGATTTACTATAACCATTGGCAAGAATCAAGAAATCCTTAATGATCGAATACTCAGAAAAACTCGTATGTTTATAGCCTTGATAAACTAATTTTTCATATACTTCATCAGCAATAATATATGTACCAGCTTCAAGAGCCATATCAATAATCGTCTTAATATTATTTTGTGAAAGAACCATTCCCGTAGGGTTATGAGGAGTATTTATTAATATACATTTTGGCTGTAATGCGAAGGCTTGCTTCATTGCCTTATAATCTATGGAGAAATCTTTATTTAATTTTACATTCACAATATTTGAAGTTGGCTCTGCAAGTTTTATCATAGCAGGATAACTAACATAATATGGTGTAATATTAACAACTGTATCGAAGGGCTCTAGTAAGGTACAAAGAGCAAAAAAAACTGCAGACTTGATACCTGGAGTAACGATAATCTCAGAACTATCATAGAAAGTTCCTTTACTTCTAGTAATATCAGCAGCTATCAAGTTCCTTAAGTCATGCAAACCCTGACTTGCACTATAATTTGTATAACCACCATTTACAGCCAAAAACAATTCATCTAAAACATATTGTGGAGTTTTAAAATCTGGTTCTCCTAAACCTAGCGAAATTATTTCTCTTCCCTGAGCTTTCAATTCATTTGCTGCCTGTGCAAATTTGTAAGTAAGTGACTCACTGACTTCTTTCGCAAAATACATATCTATACCTCATATAATTGAACTGAAACACTTCTAAAATGAGAGTGGTGAATTTGACTCATTAAAGTAACAAAATTATCAATACTATCTATAGGTTCTATTCAATTATTATTTTTTAGCTTATCAATATCTTCTGGATATACATTGTCTTTCTTAATGACATTAATAAAGGTTCTAATTAAGATTTTTAAATCCAAAATAAACGAAAAATGATCAATGTAATCATTATCAATTCTTATACGACTATCCCATGATACTTGTGTTCTAGTTTTAATTTGAGCAAGTCCCGTAATGCCTGGACGCATTTGAAATCTCTTCTTTGCCCATTCGGGATAATCAGAATAACCATTATAAGGGAAATATGTCACTGGAGGCCTAGGACCAACCAAGCTCATTGTTCCACTGATGACGTTTATAAGCTGGGGCAATTCATCAAGGCTTGAATTTCGAAGAATTCTTCCAAATTTTGTTATTCTATTATCTTGCCCACTGGATACAAATAATCCATCTCCAATATGTTCAGCATCTGTAACCATCGTACGAAATTTAATTATTCTAAAAACCTTTCCGTTCCTTCCTAAACGTTCCTGTAAGAAAAAAACCGGACCAGGTGAAGTTATCTTTATTAGTGCAGCAACAATTATTAACAGTGGTAATATGATAATAAGACCAATCCCACTACCCAATATGTCAATTGACCTTTTTAGGAATAAATTGACATATTTCATCGAGCACCCCTTGGAGACTTGCATAGAGAGTAATAAATCATAAAAAACACCCTTTCATAATCTCAACTACCCTCTCTATCTCTTCCACAGTAATCTTCACATCACTCGGCAAACACAATCCCCTGGCAAAAACATCTGATCCAACATCATTCTTATCTACTGCAATAAAATCATATCCCTCAAACACCGGTTGGAGGTGCATCGGCTTCCAGATTGGCCGACTCTCAATGTTCTCTTTTTCCAGAGCTTCCCTGATCTGGGCAGGAGTGACTGGACAATCTTTATTAATCAACATACAAGAGAGCCAATAGTTTGGCTCACTGTCTACAGTATGGGGATTCATTTGAATAGGCAAATCTTTAAAAGCCTTCTTGTAGGTTTCGTAAATATGCTTCTTCTTCTGAATATGCTCATTGAGGTAGACAAGCTGTCCTCTTCCGATACCAGCAACTATGTTGCTCATGCGGTAGTTGTAGCCAATTTCGCTGTGTTGATAATGAGGAGCAGGATCTCGAGACTGGGTTGCCCAGAATCGGGCTTTCTTAACTGCTTCCTCATCATCAGAGAGAAACATACCCCCACCACTCGTGGTGATGATTTTGTTGCCATTATACGAGAGAGCACTATACTTCCCAAATATTCCTGTCTGCTTTCCCTTATATATGGCTCCAAGGCTCTCAGCTGCATCCTCAACCAAGGGGACGTGGTATTCCTCACACAAGGCTAGTATCTCATCCATCTTTGCTGGAGTACCATAGAGATGGGCAACAAGAACAGCCTTGGCTTTTGGGTATTTCTTGAGTGCAATCTCCAATGCTCGTGGATCCATATTCCACGTATCGTATTCGCTATCAACGAAGACTTGGATTCCACCTTCATAGGATACTGGATTAACCGTTGCAGAAAAGGTCAGATCGCTGCAGATGACGGTGTCTCCCGGTTTCACCCCGCAGAGCTTAATGGCGAGGTGAAGAGCGCTGGTTCCACTTACTAGTGCTGCAGCATGCTTCACTCCAACGTAGGCAGCCATCTCTTTTTCAAACTCATCTACATTCTTACCAAGAGGAGCTACCCAGTTGGTGTCAAACGCTTCCTGTATGTACTTCATCTCCAGACCATGCATGGTTGGAGATGAGAGATAAATCCTCTTGTTCATCTAACAGTTTCCTTATTTGAGTAAAGAATATAAGCCTCTCGGAAGGAGCCAGATATAGGAAACCCGGTACATTTATCCTTCGGAATGAGCACCTCTTGAAGAGCTCATCACTCTCACCCTATATTCATGAGTTCCCAACCACAAATTTAAGCTCTGCGCCAAAACACTGGTGTGGCTAACCTTTTCTTTACTCTCTTTCCCCCAGCTTCAACATATCCAACCTAATATTCCAAAACCCCTCGCTTCCTGCATATTCATGCAGCTTTCGAGCCGATTTCGCTTATCCGCGTATATTCCTTACTCGTATCATTCATCAAAACGACTAAGGAAACCACAGTGTCTTTGGTGTTGCTTATTGGTGATTGGTTTGGTATTGAGGGAACTTGGTTTTTATAGGTTCTAGAGGTTCACTCTGTGCATGATGTTTGTGCAGTTGAGGTGGGTCTTTCTGATCAGCTGCTCGCACTCGGTGTTCCAGGTGATGATGTGGGTTGTGTGTCTTCTGGTTATTTCCATCTTTAGGCGAGGAAGGTCGGTGAAGATTTCTGTTGGCGGAATGGAGAACTCTTCTTTGAGAATATCGGTTATCAACTGTTTGAACTCATCTTCATGTCCGTAGAAGAGGACTTCGTCTGTGTCGTGGAAGGTGAGTTCGTCGCTTAGGGCCTGGGTGATACTCGTCTGCAGTGCGAGTATCTCTTTGTAAGTGCGGGCGATGTACTGGTAGGTTCTCTCCAGCTTGTTTGCGATACCTTCAGGGGTAAGGAAGTACTTGATGGAGTGGCTCGATAAGTGAACGACTTTGATGAACCCTTTCTTCGTAAGGCGTTTGATAATGAGGTTTATCGCACCGAGGGACAGACCTACCTTCTCAGAGAGTTCTCTCTGGGTGGCATCCTCGTTGAGATGGATGGAATTGAGTATATCAAGTTCATGTTGTTCTGTGTGACTGTTCATGGTTTCGTGTGGGGTACATCTTCTCAGATCTGTGAGATGGTGAAGGTTATTCCGGTACAGGGACGGCTACGCCGCAGCAGCACGAATTTTCGTGTGCTGAGATGGCACGTTTTCAACCCGGAACACCGGTTGCCGAAACAGACTCGGTGCACGTTTTTTACATACAAGAACGAACTCCTGCATATGAAAAAATCATGTCCTTCCAGGCACCACAGGTTCTATCAATCTTCAGTCACATGAGTGATGCCGCGTTCATAACCTGAACACCATAGTAGCACCTGAGAGAGCTTAATTCAATATTCTTTTTTGACAATGTTGTAATTATAAAGGATAATTTTATGACATAACATATCTTTGCTTCTAGCATCTATTGCTACTATAGTGAGATATCTTTCTTTACTATGAGGTCCTTCTAGAAACGTTTTTTCTCTGTGGAAAGATCCGCAGGTGAAATGGTATCGTTTTCATGCAATACACCCACCGGTTGAGATGCCGGCGGGATGTTTCTTTGTGGGCTGGTTACCCCCTTGTCGAAGAGAAGGAGAGGGTATCCCCCTGTGCAGTGATGTGAAGGATGTCGTTCGCCTGAACCTCGCCCTTGAGGATAAGCTGGGCGACTTCGTTCTCCACTTCGCTCTGGATGGCCCGTTTGATCGGTCGTGCTCCGAAGTCGGGTGAGTAGCCTGCCTTCGTGATATACTCTACTGCTTCCGGCGTAAAGGTAAGAGTGATGCCTTTCTTTGCCAGACGCTGGCTGAGAAGTCGGAGCTGAAGGGTCACTATCCTGGTGAGGTGCTCTCTCTCGAGGCGGTGGAAGACTATTGTTTCATCGATACGGTTGATGAACTCGGGGCGGAAAGATCTGCGGATCACCTCCTCCACCTTTGCCTTGCTCTCTTCGAAGGAGTCGCTCGTGGTGAGGTATTCACTTCCCAGGTTGCTGGTCATGATAATCACCGCATTGGTGAAGTCCACGATTCTTCCCTGACCGTCGGTGAGGCGGCCGTCGTCCAGCACCTGGAGGAGGATGTTGAACACGTCAGGATGTGCCTTCTCTACTTCATCGAAGAGAATGACCGAGTAGGGCCTCCGTCTGACGATCTCGGTGAGCTGTCCTCCCTGATCGTAGCCGACGTAACCCGGAGGTGCTCCGATGAGGCGGCTCACAGAGAACTTCTCCATATACTCGCTCATGTCGATCCGAGTGAGAGCTTTCTCGTCATCGAAAAGGAAG
>Ga0272443_10002281_pt1 | contig 24880 bp, 11 predicted proteins | sample SSMAcet12_FD_193581 | JGI IMG/M metagenome (GOLD analysis project Ga0272443, IMG submission 193581) | Marine sediment archaeal communities from Little Sippewissett salt marsh, Falmouth, MA, United States - SSM-Acet-12 | ecosystem: Environmental > Aquatic > Marine > Wetlands > Sediment ...
GGTCATTGGCTCCAGCGCCTTTCCTACAAGCGCACACGGACAAGGGCTGTCTCCCGACCACCGCATAGCGTGACCGGGAGTCGAGGACGTGACGAGCAGGTCCCCTGGCATTATGGGGCCGCCTTCATTCGTGACCTTGACCGGGACGATGCCAACGAGTGCGAGGAGAGCCTTCTGTTCGAATGCGTGAGCATGGCCGAGCATCACGCCTGGTGCGGTCGAGACGACGCCGGCCACCAGCGAGGAGCACGGAGAAGTGCAAACGCGGTAGGCGCCCAGTCGCCCAGGATCCATCTCAATCACCTCGCCAAGCTCCGCGGGGCTGCTCATCGCGACCCATTCGGCAACGTCTGCGTGTCCCAGCGCAAATGACGCCGCGCTTACGGTCTCATCGCATAGCATCTCGCCCTCGGGATCTACACGGAAGACAGCCGCGGTTGGATCGGGGAGAGGCGGAAGGATGTTCACCACAACCGTGTGAAGCACATTGAATCCGTACGGTAGATCGTCCGGCAGAAAATACCAACCGTCGTAGCTTCCTCCCCAACCGAAATTCACATGGTACTCCCCGGAAGACTTGTACCCATCGATTACGATGAAATGCCCATACTCCGGACTCAAGATCCCCGCGATCGACGGGCGGGCGTTCTGCGCATCGTTGCGGAGGTAGTCGTAGAGCTCGGGTTCCGTGACGTAATACGGTGGTCGGCCAGCCTACACCTCACTTGCTGTACGGTAGTCCGTCGATGCGTAGTTCCACCTCATGGGAACGATCGTGCTCCAGTCGGGCAAGCCTCCCCCAAGAGAGGATGCGAGGTTCGCGCTCCACGAGCTTGTACCATCCGATGTGTAGTCCGCCCTTACTGCAACGCCGGCCGCGTATGATAGACCAGCCTTGACATCATCTGCCGGATAGCCGTGGTTGTAGTCGATCGTTGTCATGCTCGCTGAGGCGGCAGCGATTGCAATGCCGTGGGTAGTCGTTGTGTAGTCATCTGCGTTTGCGAAAGCCACCGATAGAGGATACCGGCAGTAGTTGAGAATCTGCGCGACTGCAGTCGGCCCGCACCCTGTCGGGCACCGTTCCCCCGAAACCGGATCATCCGGACAGAGATCCGAGTATGGGCTTCCCTGTCGCCATGTCGGAGTTGTGACCCATGGTCCCCATGTCACGGTGCCCGAAGAGACGATCTCACCTCTGAGAAGAGATGCCCACGCCTCTTCATTCGCCTCAATCCGATCGTGGTTAAGGAACCCTTCGGAAAGCGCCTGCATCCGTAGCGTGAGATCTGTCTGGACAAGCTGCAGAAGGACGTTCGTGTGGGAGGGCGCGCAAGAGAACGTGGAGGTGTAGGAGTAAGCGATGATCGGTCCAATCCGCTTGTCGGCGGACACAACGATGTATCCACTTGGATAGAGATCGAAGACGTAGGCTAGGTTCTCAGCCGTGTCGGTACACAGCACGCAGGAGGCTGTCGACTCGGCTGTCTCCAAACACGTCGGGCTCCGGATCTGCTGTGAGAGCTGATCCAAGAAGGCGCTGACCGCTGCTCTTGCCTGGTCAATCGTTACGGGCTCAGAGAAACAAGCAAGCGAAAAGAATGTCAGGAAAGCGAATACGACTAGAATTGGGTATCTCTTCCTGCTTTCCGGCAAGCATGCATCATAGGACTCAACAGGGATTCCGACTGTGTTCGAGTCTCTTGCGGTGCAGTCGATGTCGACTCTCCTCTTGGAGTCGCCGCAGCTCAGACGACAGCCTCAGTCTGTGGACACGAGGCCGTCACTTGGCTGCAGACCTCCAGTCTCAGCAGATGCGTACCTTGTGAGTCTACAACGGCCGTCCCGGAGTTCGAACCGATTCGCCAAACAGACCCAAGAAGCATGAATGAAGATCTCCTCCTAGTGGGCTGTCAGCAAGACGAGAATCACTCCCACTTCATCTGTCATCGGTTCCAGCGCCTTCCCAACGAGAGTGCACGGGCAGGGATCCGAACCAGACCACCGCATCGCGAGACCGGGAGTAGATGAACTGACCAGGAGGTCCCCAGGTTGGATGGGTCCACCTTCGTTCGTGACCTTGACTGGGACGATCCCTGATAGGGCGAGCAGGGCCTGCTTGTCGGCTGAAGTTGAGGCGCCGAGAACGACGCCCGGTGCGGTCGAGACGACGCCCGCGACGAGGAGCGAACAGGCGTCTTGGGAAGGGCGATACGAGCCAGGATGGGCCGTGTCAAGCTCGAGGACCATTCCCGCGTCGACAACTTGACTGACCGGAGCTCGCTCGGCAACATCCGCGGAATCCATCTGAAACGCAGCTGCGCGGAAGGTCCCGTCCGCGAGGAGATGGCCTGTCTCTCCCTCCACCCGGAACACTGCGTGAGTGTCGTCAGGTGGTGTCTGCGTGAGCACCATTGAGTGGTATCGATTGGCAGCCACACCTACCACATCGGACAGGGCAGCGATCTTCACCGGCGTGGTATTGCTGCTGGTAGTTCCATGGCCGAGCTGTCCGTAGCTGCCCCGTCCAAACGAATACACCTCCCCATTCCTCAGGCGAACCAGCGAGTGCCACGACCCGGCGGCCACAGATACAGCATTCGATAGCCCTGCGATTGCTGTCGGTGTTGACCTTTCTGTGAAATCCCCGTGGCCCAACTGCCCCCAGCAGTTGTCGCCGAACGAGTAGACCGCACCGCTGACGAGCACGACCAGGGAGTGAGAGCCGCCCGTACAAGTTCGACCACCCGCGGCCATGGCCGCTACGTTCGAGAGGTAGGCGATCTTCGTCGGAATGGATCGATCCACCGTGTCGCTATGCCCCAGCTGGCCCACACCATTGGCGCCGAACGAGTAGAGGTCACCATTCGCCAAGAGGACGAGGGAGTGCTCGTAGCCCGCAGCCACAGCGGCCACCCCTGACAGGGCGAGGATCTTGGTCGGGGTAGATCGATCGCTGGTATCGCCATGTCCCAGTTGGCCAGAGTCGTTCTCACCGCAGGAGTACACGTCGCCGTTTTCAAGCAGGAACAGGGAGTGATGACCGCCCGCTGCCACAGCTGCGACACCCGAGAGACCTGCTATGTGCGTCGGAGCCTGCCGAGAGACGGTGTCTCCTAGACCAAGCTGGCCAGCCGCGTTCGCACCGAAGGAGTACACGTCTCCATTCGGCAGAAGCACCATGGAGTAGGAGTCGCCCGTTGCGACAGCCGATGCGGAGGGTAAACCTGGGATCTTAGACAGTGCGAATCGATCGGTGACGTCACCCAAGCCGAGTTGGCCACTCTCGTTCTCGCCAACCGAGTACACATCACCGTTACCGAGAACGACAAGCGAGTGCAGCATTCCGCACGCTGCATCCACCGGGTCAGGCAATGCGCCAATCAGCGTCGGGGAAACACGTTGAGGAACATCTCCCGTCCCAAGCTTGCCATTCGAATTCCATCCAAACGAAAATACCGTACCGTCTCCCAGCACAACAAGAGAGTGGGTATCGCCCGCTGAGACTGCAGTTGCTCCCGACAAGCTCGCAATCTTTGTCGGTGTGGACCTACTGACCGTGTCTCCGTGCCCCAGCTGCCCGAACTCGTTACATCCGAACGAGTATACGTCTCCGCTCCCCAGCAGCACGATAGACTGAACCGCCATGCCGTAGCCCACCGAGACTGCACATGCACCAGACAGGCCAGGGATCTTCGTCGGTGTGGTGCGGCTTCCGCCGCCACCGAGGCCGAGTGCTCCGCAGATGTTGCAGCCGAAGGAGTAAACATCGCCGTTTGCGAGCAGGACGAGCGAGTGCATTCCCGCCGCCGCATCGACTGCGCCAACGAGGCTCGGGATCTTCGTCGGCACGAGTCGCCCGGCTGTATCTCCAAGCCCGAGTTGGCCGTACTGGTTGTTGCCAAACGCGTAGACGTCGCCATTGCCTAAGACAACAAGAGTGTGCTCGGCTCCTGCAGCGACAGCTACAGCACCCGACAGGCCGGCGATCTTCGTCGGCGTTTGGCGATTGGCTGTATCACCCAGACCAAGCTGTCCTGCAGCGTTGTCACCGCACGAGTATACGTCTCCGTTCCCGAGGAGGATGATGGAGTGAGCGCTGCCCGCAGCCACAGCCACGGCACCCGACAGTCCGGGGATCTTGGTCGGCGTGTCACGACCAGCTGAGTCTCCCAGCCCCAGCTGGCCGCTGCCATTCTCGCCACACGCATATACGTCTCCGTTGCCGAGCAGAAACAGAGAGTGTCGTCCGCACACAGAAGCGGAAACCGCCGCTACGCCTGTCAGTCCCAAGATCTCTGTCGGTGTGAGACGATCCTCCAGGTCTCCCAGCCCGAGCTGGCCATGGGTGTTCTGCCCGCACGAGTAGACGTGGCCGCTAGCTCTGAGGATCAGCGTGTGCGTGTAGCCAGCAGATGCAGCCGTTACACCTGACAGCGCGTCGATGCTGGTGGGCGCCGCGCGGTATGGGATGTCTCCGGTCCCAAGCTGACCGTAGTCGTTGCTGCCAAACGAGTGCACCACACCAGCAGCATGACTACTTGGCGAGACGCACAGCAGGACGCAGCTGAGGAGCAGGAGGACAATCCAACCCCCTCTCGGAGTTCTGGATGCGCCAAACCCGAACCTCCTGTTGGGAGCAGGAGTTGAGTCCGCAGCAGCCGGCAAGAGCAAAGCTCGATCAGCGAGACGACACATGGGCATATCTCTCCCACATCGTAGTGTGATCCCTGCGTCCAAGACAAACGCCGATAGCCGTGAGCAGAAGCTTCTTATGAACTCGAAGAGTGTTCAGCGAGCTTGGAGAGCTTGAACCGATCGCGAGAGCCAACATGGGACCCGCTGGCCTGCAGCTGGAGCGATGCGGGCAGCATCGCATTGCAGAAGTTCTCCAAACGTTCACCTCGGCTCTCCCGTCTTGTGAGGCGCATCCAGCTCGCGATGGGTAGCAAGTAGCGTTTAGTAGAGGGCTTCATGCCCAGGCGCAGCTCAGAACGAAGGTTCTCCAATCGTTCACCCCGGCTCCACCAGGCTACTAGTGTGCGGTCAGTAGGACGAGGATTTCGCGCCGCAGCGACTTGGAGTTGCGCGGCGCGTGCAAGAACGGTGCGGCCGCTACGACGCCACACGGTTCTTGCGTTCCGCGCGGATGCAGAGCTCTCAGTGGGCCGTGAGCAGGACCAGCACGAGTCCTTCCGTTTCGGTCATTGGCTCCAGCGCCTTTCCTACAAGCGCACACGGACAAGGGCTGTCTCCCGACCACCGCATAGCGTGACCGGGAGTCGAGGACGTGACGAGCAGATCCCCCGGCATGATCGGTCCGCCCTCGTTCGTGACCTTGACGGGAACGATCCCAGTCAACGCGAGAAGCGCCTGTCCAATCGGGTACGTGTCGAGACCGAGAATGACGCCTGGGTCCGTCGACACCACTCCGGCAACCAACTGAGAGAATGGCGTAGACGAGGGGCGACAGCACCCACAGTGAAGTGGATCGTGTTCGATGACATCGCCAGGCCCCACCGGTTCACTGACCGAAATCCACTCAGCAAGATCTGCAGCACCGGCCTCGAAGGTAGAGGAGTAAAACGTTCCATCAGCAGAAGCAATGCCCCGCTCATCGACACAGAAGACCGCGGCGCTGTCTATTCCCAAGGTCCCGATGGATCGGAAGTAGGGATACAGGTTCGCATTCGCAATCTCACCTAGCATCTGAATCAACTCATCCATCGTCACGGGCTCGGAAGCCCTCCCACTCTGCACCCACTGCCGATGCAGAGGCATGAGCCGCGCCATCAAGTCAGCGCCGTACTGCGCTTCCAGGCTCTCGGTCACCCACATCGCCTTGCCCATGTAGGCTCTGCCGTTTGCCGTCACAATTGGGAGACTGAGGTCGAGTGATGTTCCGTCAGGATCGACGCTTCTGAACTGGATCTCGAAGCTCAAGCGCTCTGCGTCTGCCTCGATGGCGTAACCCATCTGCCGGGCGACGCGGATGGCTGCAAGGGATGCCCAGCCCTCCCCAATGGCGTATCCGGGCAACCCACCTGGCTCGACAAAGGAGTGAGTTAGCTCGTGTGCCAGGATTCGTACCACCCAGGAATCGTCGATCAGAACCCCGACTCCCACCTCCTGACCACCTGAGTAGCCGTTTCCTATGGCTGCCAGGGCGATGAATGTGAAGTCGAAGATTGGGTGGACATTCATGATTGTGACTAGATGGCCATATACCGTCGGGTAGTTGTCAACCAAGAACTGCGCACGGGCTCCCAGCGTGTCGGTGTAGTAGAGCGTTACGGTCCCCTCTACTTGTTGGTTCTCCGGGAGATAGCGTGCCGGCGGCGTCTGCCCCGGATACCTGGTCGTCTTGCCGTGAGAGAGCCAACGAAAGAGGTTCTCGATAAGTCGTACGTTGATCAGGGGTTCCCCAGTGAAGGGTGACGATACGAAGCAATCCTCCGCACTCATGGCAACCCGGCCGGATCCGACTTCCCTAACAGCGACTACCGGATTCCCCGCTGCATCGGCTATGAGGACCGTACTGCTGGCATCCACTGCTAGGAGGCCCGGCGTACACCCACGAGTATCGAAACCGGTCACTCCTTGTGTGGTTTCGTGTACTCGAACCTGGTACGGCGCTGCACCATAGCCGTCTTCGAAGGCGCACCCGAACTCCGCTGCAACGTCGTTGATCGGATAGGTCGTCACGCTGGGAAACAGCGGAGAGGGCTGCCAGGGCCATTTCTTGCCCACTAGCAGGAGTCCGCCGCCGTTCTGGACGAACTCCATGATTGCGCGAATCTGCTCGGCGTCAAAGGTCAGAGCAGTCGTCGCCTGCTCGATGACCAGTATGTCCATTCCATCCAATGTTGAAGCGGAAAGGGTCTCAAACGAGTGAGTGATGTCGTAGCCATCCGGCTCTAGATAACCGACTGGCAGGAAGGCGTCATACTCGAATGTGAACTCGTGACTGAGGTCGATCAGGACATTGGGGCTCTCTGTGGCTATCGTCGCTTGGCCGGAAAACAGGAGATAGACCACCAGGACGCCAAGGCCTATGGATACGACATTCCGCCGGGTTGTGGACAAGAGACCACCCTTCCAAGCACAATCAAACTAGTCTGCCCGCATAGTCACAATACACAGACAGTATAACTGAACCCTGAACGAGGTGTCTAATTCAGCTAGTGTAACCGCCCCGGGATGACCAGAGGCGTCATCGCTTGAGCCTGGCAACCATCGCCGGAGCCTCCTGGCCCGCTGCGACGCCACACGGTTCTTGCGTTTCGCGCGGATGCAGAGCCCTCAGTGGGCCGTGAGTAGGACCAGCACGAGCCCCTCGCTTTCGGTCATTGGCTCCAGCGCTTTGCCCACTAGTGCGCAGGGACACGACTCGTGTCCCGCCCAGCGCATGGCATGTCCGGGCGTTGAGGAGGTTGCGAGCAGGTCCCCTGGCCGGATGGGCCCGCCTTCATCCGTGACCTTGACCGGGACGATGCCAACGAGGGCAAGCAACGCCTTGCCCTCTGTGATCGCCTCGGCACCCAGAGCGATTCCCGGGTTCGATGACACGATCCCTGCGACCAGGAGAGAGAGGGCTTCGCGAGTTCTTCGGCACTGCCCGGGATTCTCCGGATCCAGCTCAAGCAGGTCGCCGGGCTCGGCCGGTTCGCTACTTGCGATCCATTCGGCGACGTCGGCGAAAGCTGTGACGAGTGCCGCTGAGTGGAGAACGCCGTCCATGAGGAGATCGCCCGTTGCTCGTGCGCGGAAGATCGCGGACGTGTCGATGACTTGCTCGTAGGCGCCGCAGTCGTGTGCGGGACCCTGCGGTCTGGGCGTGCCTTCGAGATCGATCGCAGGTGCTCCGACGTTTGTACCTGCATCCAAGGCAGGGCTTCCGGCTGCAAGATGGAGGTCCGGAGCAGCCGGATCGGCAAAGAGGAGGGTCTCCAGGGAGGCCACGAGGGAACTCCCATCCTGTCCGCTGTAGGCGGTCCATGCACCGGATTCGATGTCGCTGAGTGAGAACTCGTCGGTGTACCCAACGGCGACTGCACGGCCCACGTTTCGATTGTGGAAGACGTTGTGATTGCCCACGTAGTTGGGCGTCGCGTGTTGCTCGAACGCGAGTCCGATGTTGTCTCCACCGGCGAGGATGCTGTTCTGAAGGACCAGCGTATCGCCTGCGTTCTCGACCCAGATGTTGAACACCGCTGCGTCGAAGAAGGTGCAGTTCCACACAGTGGTTGTTCCCGGGTCGCCGTCCCAATCGAGTTCCAGATTGCAGACCTCGTTTCCGTAGGCCAAGCAGTTCGCGATTACGACACCATCGGCCCAGCTCTTGAAGCCGGCGTTGCCGTTGTTGTGCGCTGAGCACTGCGAGAGCGTCGTGTCATCCGCACTGATGTCGAATCCGTCATACACCGCGTAGGTCTCGCATCGAATGAACTCGAAGCCGCTTTGGTTCCCGTGGCCAAGCGCGAAGCCATCCACGTTCTGTCCGGGGGTGCGGCCGGTATGAGCGATACAGTCGCGGAGCGTGCCGTCGTGGCAGTCTGGACCTCCCGAGGGGGAGGCATCGAACCCGTACAAGTCAAAGCGGTAGATCTCGACACGCTCGAGGAGGAAGTCATGTGCCCCTGCCGCGAAACCGACGCCGTATGACGCTTCGCGTACGACGCAGTCTCGGATCTCGGTGCCTCCCGCTCCCTCGACCCAGATCCCTATCTCCGACCAGTTCATCACTTCCAGCCCGACGAGATGGATGTAGTCGTGGATGATGACGACTCCCGTGTTCCAGGCCGAGGCCGTGCCGTCGATTCTCGCGGTCTCGCCTGGAGCGGATGAAACGACGATCGGTGCTCCGTCAGTCCCTGCCCGAACCGATTCGATATGCTCCGCGTAGGTGCCTTCACGAACGAAGATCGTGTCCCCGGCAGCGGCCTCTCCGAGTGCATGTCGAATCGTTTGCCACGGGGCGACTTCCGTGCCGCTCCACGAATCGTCACCGGCCGGCGAGACGTAGTACGTCGCGCCGTAGCTGCTGAGAGTGACGACAACAGCGAACAGAAGGCCGAATCCCCACGGACTTCGATGATGCAGAAGCCGATTCATACGCATCCTCTACCTCCGAAAACGGATACAAGCTCTCTCTGAATCAGTATAGGAGAAGGGTGCCTCTACGCCTAAGAGAGGCACTGCGTTCTCGATCACCTCTTGGCATCTTCGGTCCTCAAGGAGGTAGCCGATCCGAAGCGAGGAATCGCGACTCGAGAGGGATGTCTGGCTGTTCGACAGCTGTCTCTGGGAAAGCGCCGCATGAATCGTCTCAGCGTCCCTAGGAAAGGGCGCACTTGGGCGAGGATTGCGTGCCGCTCTCACATAAGGCTGGACGGCACGGGCACGAACGCAGTCCGGCCTTGGCGTTCGTGTCGTGAAACGCGTGGCGAGTTCGAAGCTAGTGCGTCGTGAGGAGGACAAGGATGATTCCGTAGTCACCGGTCATGGGTTCGAGGGCCTTCCCGACGAGGGCGCAGGAGCAAGGCTCAGGTCCGGCCCATCGCATCGCATGTCCAGGGGTCGAGGACGTAACCAGCAGATCGCCGGACGAAATCGGGCCGCCTTCGTTCGTGACCTTGACAGGGACAATCCCCGCAAGTGCAAGAAGGGCCTTGCGCTCGGATTCCGTAGCCTGCCCTAAGACGACGCCCGGGTCCGTGGAGACAGCCCCGGCAACCAGGGGCGAACAGGCGGCTTGCGAAGGGCGATAGGACGCCATGACGGTCGGGTCGAGTTCGAGGACGTCGCCTGGTGAGACGTCTTCCGAGATTGCGACCCACTCCGCTACGTCCGCCGCGCCGGTGAGGAACCGCTGGGCATGAAAGGCCCGGTCGGCAAACACGTACCCCTCTGCGTCGGAACGGAACACGGCAGACGTTTCAGGGGGTCTCGTCGCAGCACAAGCGATGTCGGACCATGCGGTGGTGTTCTGGCCGACCGACTTGTCGCGAGCCGTGACCTGGTAGCAGTACCCCGTCCCTGCCTGCAGCCCTGAGTCCGTATACGACGGATCGTCCTGCCAGCCGCTATCCCCTCCGCCGGGGTTCCCACTGGTCTCCTCGAAGTAGTACTCCACTCCGCTCGGATCGCTCGCCGTTGACGCCGTCATCACGATCGTCCCTTCCCCCGTTGCTTCGGGCGCCGCGCTCCAAGTCATCGGATCGGGTTCGGGCGGCGATGTGTCGGGAGTGCTCGTGGTCGCACAGCTCGTACCTGACCAAGCGGTTTCGTTGTGGTTCGCGGACTGATCGCGTGCCATGACCCGATAGCAGTACTCGGTGTCTCCTTCGAGACCCGTGTCTACATAGCTGGGGCTGCTCTGCCAACCGCTGTCCGTGCCGCCCGGGCTACCGCTCGTTTCGTCGAAGTAGTACTGCACCCCGCTGGCGTCGGTCGCTGTGGCCGCCTGCATCGAGACCTGGTCCGCGCCCGCCGAAAACGGCAGCGTGGCCCAGGTCATCGGATCGGGATCGGGGGGAGTCGTATCGGGTACGTCCATCGAGACGTCAACCGACAGGTCGCTCCCGTAGTCCGGTTGAATCGCAACATGACCTGTGTAGTGGCCGGGCCCGAGTCCCGATCGGGTAACGGTAACCGTAATGCTGTCATGCTCGCCGGTACTGGTGCCCGATTCGGGGGAGACGCTGATCCAAGGCCGATCGTCCGAGAGCGCGTAGCTCAGGGTTCCGCCACCGCTGTTCCACGCTTCAAACGCAAGGTCTGTTGAGGAGGTGCCGTAGTCAAGAGCCGATGTGGATATCGAGAGCGCCGGGGCAGATCGAGATTCCGCGGCGAGATCGTACACCAGTTCGGAGTCCCGTTCGGGCAGCGTGATGGTTGACAGAAGCGCCCCCGTCTCCGGATCGACCTTCAGGGCACGCCGGGGGTTGGATTCCACCAGAAGCCACAGCGAGAGACCATCGGACGCGATATTGGAGGCGAGGTAGGTGGTGGATCCGGACTGATACCCCGGAAGGACGACCATGCTCAGCTGGGATCCATCGCTTGGGTCCACCTTCAGAGCTCGACGCGGATCGGTCAGGATGAGAATCCAAAGGAACTCGGCATCCGAACCGAGTTGGGCAGCCTGGGCGTAGCTGCTGAAGCCGGTCGGGTAGTTCGGAAGAACCAAGATGTCCAGTACGTCCCCGTTGGTCGGATTCACCTTGTACGCTCTGCGGGGGGTGCTCTTGCAGAGGACCCACAGATAGGTTCCGTCATGCGTGATGTCCGTGGCCCCGTTCCAGTGCCACGGGTTCACCTCGTAGGCCGGGAGCTCGATCGTGGCAAGAAGGGCTCCGTTAGCTGGGTTGGCCTTCATCGCTCTGCGAGGCCAGCTTCCTACGAGGACCCACAGGGCCGCTCCATCCGAAGTGATGGCTCGCGGATTGTAGGTAGCGCCCGGCTCCGAGTAGCTGGGCAGAGGGATGCAGCTCAGTTGCGACCCGTCCGATGCGTCAATCCGAAGCCCATACCTCAAGTACGGCGTGCCGTAGACGAGGCCCCACAGAGCGGTCTCACCGAGTCCTGAGATCGATAGGCAGCAGAACAGGATTAGGAACGAAAACGCACAGCGTAGCGCGACTGCGCCCCGGGCTTCGTGGTGGAGGAAACGCATTATAGACCCGTCCTCTCGAACTCGGCGGCCCCAACTACTATACGATTGACGGGCAGTCTACTAAGAGAGACCAATACAAGCAAGTTAGAACCTGCTCCATGCTGCCTCCATACACCAAGGCGTCGTGCCGATCGGCATGAGAGTGAAGGCCCGCGAACGTGGCTCAATGAGCCGTGAGTAGGACGAGGATTCCGCGTCGCAGCGACTTGGAGCTGCGCGGCGCGTACAAACAAGAACGGTGCGGGCCGCTGCGACGCCCCACGGTTCTTGCGTTTCGCGAGGATGCAGAGCCCTCAGTGGGCCGTGAGTAGGACCAGCACGAGCCCCTCCTTCTCGGTCATCGGCTCCAGTGCCTTCCCGACGAGAGAACATGGACACGGGTCGGGACCTGACCACCGCATCGCATGGCCAGGGGTCGAGGAACTCACAAGCAGGTCGCCTGGCTGGATGGGCCCGCCTTCGTTCGTGACCTTGACGGGGACGATGCCTACGAGTGCGAGAAGGGCTTGCGCATCTGTCTTGGAGTCGTGTCCGAGCGTTACTCCGGGATACGATGAGATAACCCCCGCGATGAGCGATGAACACGGCCGCTGTGAAGGGCTGTACATGTCAGGACACGCAGGGTCGAGTACGATAAGGTCTCCAGGAGCCGCGAACTCCGAAACGTGCACCCACTCAGCAACATCCGCCGAGCCGCTCAAGAACTCGTTCGCATGGAATGTACCGTCCGCGCGTACGTCGCCCTCCGCTGTTGCCTTGTACACAGCAGCGGAGTCAACACCGGCGTAGATCCGAACGCTGTCTGTGTCGGCTTCGCCTGCCGCGTCGGTCACGGTGAGTCGGAGATGGTAGACACCAGCTACATCCGCCACGAAGACCGGGTTCATCGTATTAGGGTCGGAGAGCGATGCCTGGCTGCTCCCCGGTTTCATTAGGAACTCCCACTGGTAGCTCAGGACATCGCCGATGGCGCAGTTGGGATCGGTGGATGAGGAGCCATTGAGAAATACCGGCTTGGCCACCACGATGTCGTCCAGGTAGATCTCCGTGTTCTTGGCGAAGTACTGAATGGTTCCGGATGGCAACGGGGCAGGGTCATGAGCTTCGACCTTCAGCTCGCCATCGACGAAGACCTGTATCTTCGTTCCGTCGATGACGGTCCACACATTATGCCAGGTATCCGAGTCCAAGCCTGCTTCACCGAGTACCTGCCAATCGTCCTCACACCAAATGTGGCGCGTCAGCGCGAAATCACCATGTCCGATCCAAACGGCATACTGCCCACAGGAATACGCGCGGAAGTTGATCCCCGCGTGTTCGTCATCGACTAGCTTAATCCTCGTTTGGTAGATTGCATCGCCCCATGTCGCTTGCACCCACGTCTCCGTCGCCTCTTGACCGAGAACCGGCGGCACTCCTCGGTACACTTTGCTTCCGCCGTCGTCGATAACACTCCACGCACTCGCGGGATCCTTCTCCCACCCGGCGGCATCACCGTCCTCGAAGCCGTCCGCGAACAGGATTGGCCCGACCTCAACGTACTGATCGGGGCCTGCGCATCCCGTGGGCGGCTGATTGGACGCGGGGACGATGTCCGACAGTAGGATCAATCCATCCCGCGCGGGAACTGTCATCTGGGTCACCGCTGCGCCGTCGTTGGTCACGGGATCTTGGATGCCGTGGAACCGGTAGTAGGTCCCGCCCAGAATCACTAGCTCCGGCGAATCACTCGGATTGACCAACGCTACCCCGTGCTCGAAGTCGCGCCTCCAAGCCACCGTGTCCGCTTGGGGTGTGCCCGTCTCCAAAGCGGTCTCCAAGAGGATGCTCGGATTCCCTGCCGCGTACGCTGGGCCCAGCGGATCGCCTAGGTATCCCTTGCTGGAGGCATCGCCTGTCGGCCAGCCGGACGCGTTGATCGAGTACTCATCGTACCACCAAGTGGCGTGATGCCCGCAAGGGGCCGGTGCCCCACCGACGTCGCAATTCTGGTGACCATCGTAGGCGAAGTAGCATCCAAGCATCAGTGCGCTACACAATCCGTAGCGCAGCTCCTGGTAGTTGTCGTGTCTGCCGGTGGACAAGAGCGCACAAACCTCCGGCGGCACTCCGTCCTCCAACATCTGACGTACTCTCTCTAGGGGTCCAGGCCAATCTACAGCATACGCGAAGTCCTCAATCAGCATGCCGTTCAATGCGCTCGAGTACACTGCGGTAGTCCCACACCAGCCACCATTGCCGATGAGCAGCGTTCCGTTGCCCTCAAGGACTCGGCACGCGTCGAGCATAGCTTGACGGCCCGTAAGGAAGACGCTATCCACCGTACTGCAGGCATCTGGGGTGCCGTCGCGATCCAGATCAATGTCATCCGCACACCAGCACACAGCATCCTCTATCCAGTCAAAGAAGATGCCGTCCCAGAGGTCGCTTGAGAGCACGTCCGTGTGTAGGAAGCTGGGAACCTCCGTCTGCCAGTCCGAGCGGATATCCATCAGATAGCTTGAGCATAGGTAGTTCGAGAAGGCGAAGACCCGGCTTCCTTGAGAATCGTAGACGTACCAATCATCCTCGATCCTGGTCCCGAAGGAGCACCGGATCTCATTCCAGCCGCTGCAGCTCTGATCCGAGGTGCTCCACAGCACGGCACCCCAGTAGCTCAAGACCACGAGGTCCGGATTGGCCAGCCGCATCTCAGCAAGCTTGGCGGGGCTGTTCTCCATGACTTCGACATCGAGTGAGATGATGTCCCACCATGGGATCAGATCTAGGTCCGCCCCTGGCTGAGGAGGTGAGCACTGGTCGTAGTACGTCCAAGTCAGATCCTCCAGGCCTCCGAGTTCGAGATCGTTCCACAGCTTGGGGAACCGGTGCGCGTCCAGTTTCTCTTGCACGGTCTTCCCGGCCGTCGCTCCGTCGGAAAGAATCGACAAGAGCACAAGAAGCAACACAGCCGACACGTACCGACATAGTCTGCCCTGACTAGGTAGACCGCGAACTCGTCTTGCGAACATGCGTAGCTTCCATCATACAGCTAATTGCTCCTCTGTGTGTAACTCTGTGCCAGTGAAGTGAAGCAGCAGGGTTTCTGCACCGCGTCCGACGGTTCGACAGATCTATGAGAGCCTATCTGCATCAGACAGTGCCTCCTAGACAATTCATCTAGCGAATCACGTCAGGGGCAGGCCTACCGACTCAGCCAGCCAGGTCCTAACCTCGCTCTCGGGGGCGCGTTGCCCTTGCGTTTGGCGAGCTACCGAAGCCGGGTCAGTGCGCTGTGAGGAGGACGAGGATTTCGCGCCGCAGCGACTTGGAGTTGCGCGGCGTGTGCAAGAACGGTGCGGCCGCTATGACGCCACGCGGCACTTGCGTCTCGCGAGGATGCAGAGCCCTCAGTGGGCCGTGAGTAGGACCAGCACGAGCCCCTCGTTTTCGGTCATCGGCTCCAGTGCCTTCCCGACGAGAGAACATGGACACGGGTCGGGACCTGACCACCGCATCGCATGGCCAGGGGTCGAGGAACTCACAAGCAGGTCACCAGGCCGGATGGGCCCGCCTTCGTTCGTGACCTTGACGGGGACGATGCCCGCGAGAGCCAGCAAGGCGTTTTCGGCACAGCATAGGCTGGAGCCGAGAGCGACCCCCGGCTGGGATGAGATGACTCCGGCGACACGGACGGAACACGATCCCGCGGCGAGTTGGTAGGAGCCGGGATGTGTCGGGTTTAGACTGACCACATCTCCCGGTCCTACTGGCGTGGTGACTTGAATCCATTCGGCAATGTCGGCCGATCCCAAGAAGAACCGATCGGCGTAGAACGTGCCATCGCCGAATACATCACCTGACGAATCCGCTCGGAAGACAGCCGAAGTTACTTCTGTTGGCGAAGCTACCGCATGATCTGCATTAACACCTTCCTCCACCGTACTGCGCCAGATCCCCGTCGCTGATTGGGTGAAGACTGCGTAGTAGTACGTGGCGCCCGGCGTGAGGCTTTCGTCTGTGAACGCGGCCGGTGTCTCAGGAGTCGGCGACGTATCTTCGTACACCGTCACTCCGTCATTGCGACTGGCCGGATACGCCCCTGTCTTCCTCTTGACCAGCACCGTATCCAAATCGGGCGCAAGCGGATTGGTCCAGTCAAGCTGTATCGAACACGGAGAGCTACCAGTGATTGCGGAGAAATTAGAGATTCCTAGCGGCAACAGGCCCACGTGCAGAAGCTCTCGCTCGTTCTCCATTCCTCGTGTCACCCAGCCGCGGCCCCACCTTGAGACATAACGATCATCTGTTCCCCCATTTCGGAAGTTGATGATGCCAAGCGGCTCGCATGCTACGTACCGTTCCCGGGGCGGGACATAATCATCACGGGTAGGGTCAAACGGGATCCATCCGTAGCCAGGAATGTACGCATCGGCCCATACATGCCCACCGCATGATTCGGTTTCCTCGTAGTAGTGGAAGTGCTTGACGATTCGGGTGGGTAGCCCCACGCTTCGGCCGAGCGATACGAACAATGTTGCGTAGTGCTCGCAAACCCCGCATCCGGCATGCAGGATGCTAAGTGCATCATACGCTGTTCCGCTCCCCATGTCGTAGACCATGTGATCTCGGACATAGTCGTGAATGCCAATAGCCATGAGATACGGGTTACTCTCGTCTCCGATTGCGCTTTCAGCAGCAGCCAGGATGTCTGGATCTGTAATCTGTAGGAAATCCGCATCTGCCAAATACAGATCAGTAATCTCTTCTGGTATGTCGGTCAAGGCTCCCACTTGATCTGGCTCGACCCGATGGTTCTTTCGCCAGATCTCCAGGTACGCACGAAGGATAATCTCCTCAGTTTCACCTGGCATCAGTGTGGGAAACGATTCAAAGTGGGCAATCTTCTGGCCAAACATGTCATAGATATAATCGTCTGGCAAAGGGTCATAAATCAGTTCAACGATCTCATGTGCGTCATCCGCCATGGGAACTGACCAGTATGCTTCCAGATCCTCACCTGCAGTAGCCCCGGTATTCGTAATCTGGTACCGCTCCTCGACCACCATCAAAGACGGATTCGAGCGAATCACTCTGCCGTCGCCGCTAACATCCGTAACCAAGCGGTCGATCCCCAATCCGGACTCCGAATACCACATGTAGGTACCATCGAAGGCTAATCCGCGCAGCGTGCTTGAATGTGCAGGCGCTCTCATTCTGGAAATCACTGCTCCACTGCAGGGGTCAAGTTGATAGATCGTATCTTCAAAGCTGTCAGCATGGTATAAATAGCCATTCCACCAGGCTAGGCCACGTGGATACGGTCCTGGGGAATCGAACGAGTTCAATTGCGCTCCAGTGTTTGGGTCGAGCTGATAGATTCTCTGAGTGCTCTGATCAGCAATCCACAACGTGGTCCCATCCCATGCCAATCCGGCCTGCTGACTGCCTACACCCGGTATTTCTGTTACAGTTGCACCATCGGATGGCTGGATGCGGCGGATAGTGGGTGCACTGTAGAGCGCCTTCCAGAGATACTGACCATCAAACGCAATTCCCCCACCCCAGTTGGATTCAAGCGAGTCCTGAACCGAGCCGGTGGATGGGTTGAGCCGCCATATCTTCCCGGACGCCGAATCCGTCATCCATAACGAACCTAACCCGTATGTGAGATAGCTAGAGATCTCCCCGGGTGGATTGATGTGAAACGGCTCGCTGTTCTCGGGCCATTGAACCACAGCATTGGAAGAGATCGCGATGACGAGCGTGACGACGACACTCAAGGGGAGTGCCAAGATTGCCACTGGATGAAGGGACTCTCTCAAGCGCCAGTCACTCCCCTATGACGTGTTTGGCAAGCATACGCAATCCTGAAGAGGAATTGTAGCTACACGGCAGCCTTGAGCGACCGCGGGCGAGCGACAATACTCCGAGCCCGCAATCCGGGTGGGCAATGGGCTTGGAGTGAGAGACAGCGTACTCTAGGCTTGTTTGCAGGCAGTTCATGAGTGCTCCAAACGTTCACTTCGCGGGGAAGTGAACCGCCCCGGGAAACTTGGAGACGAAATTCTTTGGTTAGTATGGGGGCACGGCAAGAGAAACGACGTACTCGCCTGACGTGGGACGACGAAGCGCTGGGATGCCTCCCTGGAGTTCTCCAAACGTTCGCTTTGGGTCTCGAGATGAGGCAAGGGGGTAGGTGGGAGGGGTGAGGGGATAGAAGAGGAGAAGCCTGTGAAGGGGGGGGCGTGCTCGGGAGCAGCTGAGAGCAAAGGTTCTCCGATTGCCCGGGAAGGCACGGCCGAATCGAAGCGCAGGTTGTCCTGTTACTCGGTTCTCCGTTCCATCTCCTGCATGGAACCGGCACACGTTCTGCGAGTCACTCATCGGCGAGCTTCGACCACCGCTCTGGCTCGCGAGACCTCCTATGGACTGGGGATGCGAGCTCCTGGACCGGAAGGCTCCGCTGCAGCACCCAGCCCATACTCTACCGAGACACCGAAGAAGCTGTAAAGCCGTGACGACAGAGTCGAAACCGGTCCCGGAGGAAGCCATGTGCCGGATCCGATGTAGCCGACGCCGCCGAAGAGATGGACGGTGATTGGGCCGTAGACCAACCATCCTGTCCCCGCGCAGACGTGCGGTACGATCGCTCCTTCTCGCCAGCCGATGCCGGGGCCGACATACAGCGAAGCGGTCTCGCCTCGCAGCGGCCGGTACAAGCCTCGGATCCCTAGTTGCAGCGGAACGATTCCCCCGCCTGCACACGCCTCAACCCCGAACCAATCACCGATCCAGATCTGCCCGGTCACCCCACATAGAAGCGAGCTGAACGCGATCCCGATACTCCACTCGCCGAGAGGAGGGAACGAGCGATCCTGAGTGCTGCCGACATCCGGCGGCTGAGCGGAAGCCACAACCGCACAGAGGCAGAACGCAACGAGTACCGCGGCCGCCGTTCTCATAGCCCTACTACTCCAGTCCCGTCAGCTGCTTCTGTCCCGTGCCGTCGGCTGCGTTCATTCTCCAGATCTCGGTGGTCCCTCCCCGATCCGACTGAAACGCGATCATCTGTGAATCCGGAGACCAAGTCGGTGCCTCGTCGGAGGCCGGGGCGTTCGTGATGTTCCGCTTGTTCTTCCCGTCAGTGTCCATGACGTAGATCTCGTCGTTCCCGTCGCGATTCGACGTGAACGCGATGTTCAGTCCATCCGGCGACCAGGCAGGGTAGTAGTCATCGGCGGGGTTGAAGGTCAGTCGCTTCACATTGCGGCCATCGGCATCCATGATGAAGATCTCCCAGTTGTTCTCGACTCTGGACTGGAAGGCGACCTGCCGTCCGTCTGGTGACAGCGTCGGCTCTTGGTCAGGATTCCGCTCACGATAGGTGAGCCGTGTGACGGAGTCATCGGTCATCGTCAGGTTGTAGATTTCGTGGTTCCCATCGCGGTCCGACACGAAGACGATGTGTGGATCGTATGTCATTGGGTCTGGCACGGACAGCGGCATCCAGCACGGATCACCGTCCCAGCCATAGGCGCGGAAGGTAACTCGTGAAACGGTTCGTCGGTCCGGCTCGATGGTGTAGATGTCGTATCCTGTCGCGGCTCTGGCATCACGGTTCGAGACGAAGGCGATGTGCTCTCCTGTAGGGGCCCACGCGGGATCCCAGTCCAGAGCATCGTTGTCCGTTACCCGGGTCGCCTGGAGCGTATCGACGTCGAGGACATAGATCTCCCAGTTCCCATCCCGGTCGGACGAGAACGCAATCTGCCTTCCATCAGGAGACCACGCAGGAAGAATGTTGCTTGGCGCCGTCGGAGTCGGTGCCGGACGCGGTATGAGCAAGATGAGCAAACCGACCACCAGTGCAACCGCCAGAACCCAGAGAAGACCCTTCATTGTTCATCAACCTCCTTGTCGCTGTGTTGGCTAGCGCAAAACGGCCAGCTTCCCTGCTTCAACGGGAATCCATTGCCCGTCGACGTTCACCTGGGACAGGTAGATGTACATTCCATTTAACACCCGCTCGCCGTCAATGGAGATAGTGTTCCACTCGAGTTCAGGACCGGTAGTTCTCCCTTCCCAAACGAGACGGCCGTCGAGACCGTAAACAGAGACCATCAGGCCGGAGACACGGCAGAGACAGATTCCCTGCACCAAGAACGTGGTCGTGTACCCGCCGCGTATTGGATTTGGCGCATTGATGACGGAAACGCTTTCTATGGCAGACGGAACGCGCAAATCCGCGGTCGCATCGGACTCCTCCTGGACCGTAGGAGGACCCAGTGGTAGAAAGCCATTCGCGGAACTCGAGAAGCTCTCACCACGGCTTGGTTCGTCATTGAATACGAGCGTTACGTCGTTGACGTACGTGTAGATCCAATACCCGGCCCACGGATCGAGCACTCCACCTCCTTCACCGGCAATCTCGACCCATTCCTGTTCTTGCGCGTCCCAGCCTGTGGCCGTTCCGTGGATCCAGCCGGCCTCGACGGCACCGGCAAGGCTCCTGTCCTCTCCAGCATGGCTGACGGTCAGGGTGCCTCCGGCCCCGATGCCCCATGCGGTCTCAAACGGCACACCGATTTGCTGCCAACCGGCTCGGGGAAGCTCCAGCGAGTGAGTTCCTTCCAGAGGGATTCCTACGATCGGGAAGATGAGCGCCCCGTCTGACCAAAGGTAGTAGCCGCCAACCGGGTCCAGTTCCCACAGCGTAGCGAGGTTCTCCCAGGCAGCTCGCTCTGCGTTCCAGTGGCGAAGTTCGTCGATCTCAGGAACAGAAAGAGAATCTGCGCTTCCATCCTGCAGAGCCACGCCAAGGGACATGAAGTTGAGACCGGAGGAGACGTGAAAGGCATGCGTCAGTTCGCCAGTGGATTCGTACACGTAGGTTCGACCTTCGATGCTGCCAACCGTGGTACCCGTCGAAGTGATGAGGTGTGTCCTGTTGCCTGTACTGACCTGAAGTGTAACAGCGTCATCCGCTTCCGCTCCGTCGCGCGGCACGAGCGCAACTTCGTAAGTCCCGACGGCTGCTTCGGGTAGAGCAAGCTCCACATCGGGGACGTTGTCGTCATCTAGATCGACGATCCGGTAAGTTCCGCCGAGTTTGGCGAGTGCCTCCTGGTCAAGCATTCGGCCGTCCGGATCCGTCACGACGAGTTCCACCGGTCCGGATGCCTGGAACCGAATGCTCGCGATGCCAGGACAGATCGACGCTACCTCGAGCCTTGCCGACGCGATGTTGTTGCCTTCGTTGCTTTCGTCAACTTGGCCCAGAGCGTCCGCATACGCGACGATCCAGTACTCACCCGTAGTCTGGGTAGCGGATAGGTGCTCTCCAGCTTGAGCCTCGACGGTGCTTGTGCTCAGGGCATCCAAGCGGTCCTGCCCGATGTTCTTCCCCGTCGTATCATTCTTCGAGTCAGACAAGTAGAAGGCGACGTCGAAGTTGCCGATGAACTGGTTGCTGCTGTTACGGACTTCAGCATAGGCGATGAAGTCGCCGCCTGGGCAACTCGTGCTTGGATTGACCCAGACCCTGACGATCTTCAGGTCGGGCTTCTCATCCGGGCCCTTGAGCGTGAAGCCGACGGACGTGTTGTGGTTCGCCACCACTGTGACGTCTTCGGATTCGGGCACGACCTCCTCACACCACACCGGCGCCTCATCCACCTCCACCGTGTATCCGCTCCCTTCAGGGAGCCCGTCGAAGATCTGGATGCCGTTTGGCCCTGTGTACCCGTGCTTGTTTCGGGGGCCTGCGAGCCGAATGCCGACGCCTGCTATCGGCTCCCCCTCTTCGTCCTCGACCTCGACCGTTATCCTCCCTTCTCCGCCTCCAGACTGGCTTCGCTCAAGCTGGAAGTCGACATCGACACAGTCACCGGGAGGCACGGTCACGCCCTCGACTGGGTCTGGCTCGACGTACTGGGATCCTGGGGACGGAACCCTCACAGCGTACCCGCTGCCAGCCGGGAGACCGTCGATCTGGTAATCACCGTTGGGGTCCGTCCAGTCCGAGCGGCTGACCGGGCCGGTCACCCTGACGCGCACGTCGGCGATGGGAAATCCGTCGGCCGTCTCTACTGTTCCTTCGATGCATCCGGTTTGTGGCGGTTCTCCGCCGTCGCACGTGCACCTCAGTTCCTCTCCTGGCTGTGACTCGACAAGCAAGTCGTCCGACTGGCCAGCCGGATCTGTGTACGCCTTCCACCTCACACCGCATTCCCCCGTTGCGCCCTCGCAGTTGAAGCCGGAGTCAACGCTTCCGCTTCCCGGGAAGAGCTTGTAGGTGTTCTCGTGATGTACCGTTCCGGTGGACAAGGCGTAATACTGGACAAACAGGTACACAGGTTCACTCAACGAGTTGTCGTACTTGAGCCGTGCCCAGCATCCACCGTCTGCTGTATCGCCCCCGCTGAGAGACGTCACGGTGAATCCTGGCTGGTAATTTAGGAGGCGCCATATCTCGTGGATGTAGACGGTGAAGTCGAGCGCAATGCTGCCACACTGAAGCGCAGCATCGATAAGGGCCCCTCCAAACGCCGCTAGCTTGGTCACAGCCACAGCCGGGTTGCTAATGAGTCCGTCCGTCAGGAGCTGCACAGTAATCGGCACAACCGTTCTGGCCAACTGGATTGCGAAGCCTGTCCAATCTCCGTCTCCCTCCGACGCTGTCAGCGTGGCCTCGATCAGGAGACTGGCTGCTTCCGCCAAGTCATCCGACCACACCACAACCGTGGGGGAGAAGTGCACTGCGGAGATGAGGTACGAGGGCAGCTTCGCGAAGTAAACCGAGAGACCGCCCTCTACCACGCATCTGGCGACGGTGTAGGCATCGACAGGCAGGTCCACATAGAAGTCGCTGATGCGGCCGTGGTTGTTACTGTAGTTCGTCTCAAGAACCTCGCTGGATCGGACCTCGATATCGATTCGATCGGCGAAGATCAAGGATGGACCCAAGTCAGCGCGATACCGTGGGAGATCGAATGGCAGTGAAACGCTGATCGACTGCCCTGGCGGGATTGTGGGAATCGGAACACTATGCTCCTGCTGTGTTATCGATACTTCGGGGTTTCCGTACAGCAAGGTGGGGATGCAGTCTCTGCGACCTCCTCTTTTGTCGTAGAAGTCTATATACACCGAATACTCAGCGGCGCGCGCAGCCTCCGTGCCACGGTTGATCAGATTCAGAGTCAGCGTGGGTGTGCTATCAATGTCGGGCTCTCTGGGATCGACGGACGCACTGATAAGCTCCAGATCGATGCTGCCCTGAGTAGCGGTGCTGTAGGTGATGTCTGGAAGCGCTCTACCCTGCGCGTCCGTCAGACGGGCATAGAACCCCCAGCCTCCTGTGCGGTCGAGAACCTTGAGAAGTAGTCGGTTGACTCCCTCTTGGAGTGTTACACTGACGATGTCTTGATCCTCCGATGGGCCACGGTTTGTGTAGTTCTCGTGCACAAGAATGCCGTTCACCCACGCCTTGATTGCGTCGTCACTTCCGAGCCGAAGCTGGGCGGTCTGTCTCCTAGATGAGTCGATATAGACGTGCGCATACCCGACGACGTGATCCAGTCTAGCGATGGCCTTCTCGAGGTCTACGTAGTCCGAAAGCGAGGCGTATGTTTTCCATGACTTGCCTGCGTCTACGGCTCCGGGACTTGGTCGGGCCGTTCGCTCTCCGATGTAATCCTGGTCGAACGCCAGCTTCTCGCGACTGCTCCTGTGGTCAAACGGCCCGAGAACGAGCCAGTCTCTGATGAACGGAGCGTCGCTGTCCCGACACTCGATTCGGACTGACGCCGTTTCGGACCACGCACTCACTACAGAGGGGTTGCTGGCACACCGCGCTTGAGCCTTCACATAGAACGTTCCTGCGGCCGTGTATGTGTGGGATGCACTGGTGGAAGAACTCCACGAAGACACTGCGCCATCGCCGAAGTCAAACCGGTACTGCACCGGGTGGCCTTGGCTGCAAGTGGCCCCGCCCGTGGAGAATGTCAACGGATCATCGCATTCGCCGGATGACGGACCAGCTGGCGGGTCAGGCGGGCTCACCGTGTGGTCTTCCACGCATGTGATCCTCACGGTCTTGCCCATCGACCAGGTACTCACGACCGAGTGATCGCTCGCGCACCGAGCTTGGGCTCGGACTTGGCATGTCCCTGCGTTTGAGTAGGTATGCGACGCGGTGGTGGAATAGCTCCAGGAAGAGGTGCTCCCATCGCCGAAGTCGAATCGGTACTGCACCGGGTGTCCCTGATTGCAGCGGGCCCCGCCAGTGGAGAAGCTGAGCGGCCTATCGCACTCCCCGGAGGAGGGGCCGCTCGGGGTGTTGGGCTTGCCCACTGCGTGGTCGGTGGAGCCTCCGTCCTTCCGGACGTACCCGCCGTTGCCGTCGCTTACGTAGAGTTCGGTGTCCCAGGTGGCGCACACAACGATTCTGTCACCCACGCGAATCGGCGCGAGGATCTCGACGGCTCGATCGCACACACGAACCTCGATAACCTGCCCCACGGAGAGGACACCTAAGGTATCCTGCAGCACCTCCTCAATGCGCACATCGAAGTGCCCGAAATTCGGGGCGGAATCTATGATCGGACCGGAGGTCACCACACCTCTGACCCACGAGCCGAGGTCGCAATCGCCGGGAGGCGGCGAAGGACCTCCTGCGTTCACGACGATTGCCTGACAAGAAGTTCCCTGCTCTCCGTCATCATCGGTGACGGTCAGGCACGCAGTGAATGTGCCCTGTGAGAGGTACGTGTGCTCCTTGGAGGTTCCCGTACCACCATCGCCGTACCTCCACTGCCGATCGACGATCACGCCGTCCGGGTCGTAGGATCGATCGGTGAACCGAACGCTCAGGGGAGCATCTCCCTGGCTCGGAGATACCGTGAAATCCGCTACTGGCGGTTGATTGGTGGCTCCAATCCGATGCGCGTAGTGATCGGAGCGCGTAAGGATGGCTGCGCATTGCCCGTCGAGGAGGACGTAGTCACCGAAGACCTCGATGCGCTCGCCGATCCCGATCGTCGGATCCGGGACGTAGAGTTCGTCTCCCACAAGGCGGGCGACTCCGACCTCGGAACATCCGGGGGACGGGCCGCTAACGGTCTGCTCAACCCTCACCAGCCATGCGCTCTCGTCGGTGTCGACGATCGTGCCACGGAAGGTGATATCCCCCACGGTGACGAGAACTCCTCCGTAGCACATCGA
>Ga0272443_10002283_pt1 | contig 24868 bp, 24 predicted proteins | sample SSMAcet12_FD_193581 | JGI IMG/M metagenome (GOLD analysis project Ga0272443, IMG submission 193581) | Marine sediment archaeal communities from Little Sippewissett salt marsh, Falmouth, MA, United States - SSM-Acet-12 | ecosystem: Environmental > Aquatic > Marine > Wetlands > Sediment ...
CCATCAAGCTCACGAGCTGAGAAATCAGTGATGTAGTAAAGAGCCATATCATTTGGCTCAGGATCATCAATACCATTCCACCAGCCTCCGGCGAGCCATTCATATGCCCAACCGCTCGCGCCAACGGAAATCACCGGCTCGTAGGCGCCGGGATAACCCATGCCCGCCTCACCGTTGTTACCGGCGGAAGCGACGATGATCACGCCCGCGTCAATCGCATAATCGATAGCTGCTTTTTCAACACCATCCAGAGCGGAACCGCCCAGGGACATATTGATCACCACCGGGTAATCCGCCAGGGGACCCAGCTTGAGTTCGGCAACATATTCGATTCCCCGAGCGATCACGGAGGACCAACCGGAGCCATTCTGATTGAGGACTTTGACCGGAATCACGGTTGCCATCGGGGCCACACCGTTAACAGGTGTGCCGCTCAGGCTGTAGCCCAGAATTGTGCTGGTTACATGGGTACCGTGTGAATCGGCATCGTGTTCCCATTTATTCGGCTGGGACGAAACTGTTCCACTCATACCGCCACCGCCACCGAACGAGATCGCATATTCTTCAGCGATACGCTCTTGGGGGAAATACTGGCGCCAAGAATCGACCAGACCGGTGTCCAGAACGGCAACAAAAACGTCAGCGCCATCATAAGCAACCTGACGGTTATCGAAGCCAAAATCGGTCACATTGATCACATCCAGGTCCCAGGTGGAAAGGCCGTCGCTGAAATCTTCAGCAGCAACCGTGTCAATTGGGGAGCCATTCCGCTCGGCATCAGGGTTAGCCGATTCAACAAAGGAAAGCCCCTGAATTTCAGCCAATTGGTCCATCTTGACTTTCATGGTCAGTGAATTGATCGCAGGGATCAGGTCATTCACCTTACCATAGTCGCCCAATACTGCCAGGATCTCATCGGTGATCTCGGTATTGAGCACAACATTCACCCCTATGGAGCCATTGTCCGAATCAGCACTGACAGGCATCGCTGAAACCAGGAGCATTACCACCATAAGTGATGCAAAAACAAAAACCTTTTTCATATTCTTACCTCCTCAGGTAAGAACGTAAATAGTGGAAAGTTGTTTTCGCGGTTTGATCTATTCAGTTGTAAAAAGTGTGTCATTTGTCGAAAACCAATACTTTGTAATGATTATATAGAAAATTAGGCTCAAGTCCAAACAAAAACAGTTGTTCTATTTTAACATTAAGTTAATTTTTTAGGGGAAATATATCCCTAACTTACTTAATGTATTTAAACCCGATCATAGCCCTCTAATAAATCTTATAGATAATTTATATCTATATTATCTAATTTATGGTAATATAGAGTTAAATCCTTGATTCAAGGAGGCCAAAATGATGAAGAAAATCACTAAATCCGATCAGAAATGGAAAGCCCAACTGACCGAAGAGCAATACCAGGTCACCCGGCGCAAAGGCACCGAACCGGCCTTCTGTGGTGCATTCTATGACCACAAGCAGGACGGCACCTACTATTGCGTTTGTTGTGGGCTGCCCCTCTTTTCCGCCAATCACAAGTTCATCTCCGGCACCGGTTGGCCCAGTTTCTTCCAACCCGTTGCAGATGATCATATCATTTATCACCCCGATTACAGCCACGGCATGCGCCGGACGGAAATCGCCTGTGCGCGGTGTGACGCCCACCTGGGCCATGTCTTCAATGATGGACCAAAACCGACCGGTCTACGCTACTGTGTGAACTCTGTGTCGTTGCGTTTCGAGCCCTCAGAGAAAGAGGATGAATAATGTCAACAAAATATGCTACTTTTGCCGCAGGCTGCTTCTGGGGAGTCGAGGATAAACTCGCCAAGATACCGGGCGTGCTTGAAACCAGGGTAGGCTATACCGGCGGTGAGGTTGAAAACCCCACCTACCGGATGGTCTGCACCAACCAGACCGGTCATGCTGAGGCTGTTCGGGTGACCTATGACCCGGCGCAAATCAATTACGAAACCCTCGTTCGCCGTTTCTTCGAGATCCACAACCCCACGACCCTGAATCGCCAGGGGCCGGATATTGGCAGCCAATATCGTTCTGTTGTTTTCTATCACACGGACGAGCAGCACGAAATCGCGGAACGTGTACGAGAGGAACTGAACCAATCCGACAAGTTCCCGCATCCCATCGTCACGGAAATTGTCCCCGCCGAGGATTTCTACGAGGCCGAGGAGTACCATCAGAAATACTACGCGAAAAATCGGTACCATTAACATTATTCCCAGCGAACAAAATAACATTTGACCGGGCATGCAGGTTGCACCCGGTCATTTTCGTTTTAGGCTTTTGGCCCATAAGATATGATAAGATTGATTCAGTAAATGCAGCAGTTTTTTATAATAGACAATAAGGAAACGGGGTTCGGCCGGCCGTCGAACCCGGAAGAACAGGTATAATTTATTTATGGCAAGACACAGTCAGATTTCACAAGACAATATTGAAGATATTGAACGCCGGATCGCCATCCTGATTGATGGCGACAACGCCCAGGCAACCCTGATCGAAGAGATCCTCGTGGAGGCCGGCAAGTACGGCAGCGCCACCATCCGCCGGGTGTATGGCGATTGGACAACCCCCAACATGAACTCCTGGAAGGAAACCTTAAACATCCATGCCTTCCAGCCGATCCAGCAATTCCGGTATACGGTTGGCAAGAACGCCACCGACAGCGCCATGATCATTGACGCGATGGATATCCTCCACTCGCACCAGGTGGATGGCTTTTGCCTGGTCTCCAGCGACAGCGACTATACTCGGTTGGCAACCCGCATTCGGGAAAGCGGCCTGCTGACAGTGGGAATCGGGAGAAAAAGCACCCCCCGGGCATTTGTCAGCGCCTGCAACGTGTTCATTTACACCGAAAACCTCCGCCGCCGCAGCCGGAATGGCAACCATGAGAAGAGCAAGACCAACCACATGAGCGCGCAGGAGCGCGAATTGATGGATATGATCAGCCAGGCAGTGGATATGGTTGGTCAGGATGATGAAGGCTGGACTCGCCTTTCAGAAGTCGGCACGGCGCTGCGCCGGATTGACCCCGGTTTTGACCCTCGTACCTACGGCTCCAGGCAGCTCAGTCACATGGTCAAGAGCCAGGGCCAGCAGATCGAAATGCGGAAGGTGGCTAACGGCGCCATCATCGAGATCCGCCTGAAAGATTGACCAATATCACTTAACCCACTCCGGTGCAGCCATGGCTGCACCGCTTGATTATTAATCACACTTCAGGGGAATCTGATGCCCAAAGAAACGCAGGTTAACATTCTCCTTGCTGCGGCCATCTTTGCTGCCGAGAAACATCGTGGCCAGGTGCGCAAAGACCAGAGCGGTTCCCCCTATATCACCCATCCATTGGCCGTTGCCCAGCTCCTCTGGGAAATTGGCGACATTCAGGAAACCGAAATCCTCTCGGCAGCCATCCTCCATGACACGCTGGAAGACACGCCCACCACCCGCGTTGAATTGGCTGACCGCTTTGGCAGCGTAATTCTGGCAATCGTCCTTGAAGTCTCAGATGACAAATCCCTCCCCAAAATGGAACGTAAACGCCGCCAGGTCCTCCACGCGCCGGAACTTTCGCTTCCGGCCCGGCTGGTCAAGCTCGGGGATAAGCTGGCGAACTGCACCGATATCCTGCAATCCCCACCCAACGGCTGGAACCTGAAACGCCGGCAGGAATACATCCAATGGGCCGCTGATGTCATTTCTCAAATCAGAGGGGCTAATGCCGCCCTCGAATCCGCTTTTGACAGTGTCCTTACTGAGGCTGAAACCGAACTTGCCTTTCAGCTTCAGCCTTTTTCCACCATCCACCAGCGCCCATGGGGCTGGTCACTCTAATTTTCATCCCAGGAGAGAACCTTGAACACCAAAAACCAGGAACCCGAACTTACCAAAGCTGTCAATCTCTGTGACGCCAAAGGGAATTTGAATCCCGATGCCATTGGCTGGAGCCGTCATCCCCTGCACCACTGCAACCTTAAAGGCCACTGGCTGCGCAAGAAGCAGTGGAACTACTGGGCCGTAGTCAGCCCAACCCATTTGTTTTCCGTCACCCTTTCGGATGTAGACTATCTCGGCTTGCCCTTTGTCTACGTACTGGATTTTGAGAGCAAGAAATTTGTTGAGAAAACTTTATTAAAGCCTTTCGGCGGCGGCGTTGAAATGCCCCCGGAAGTGGCCGCCGATGTCCGCGATGACGGCCCCGCCATGCCGATCGCCCTGCTGCAAAACGATCAAGGTGTGCAGATCAAGGTGAGCTGTCCGGATTTTGAAGGCCATCCGCTTGAAGCTGATATTCAGGTTTTCATTCCCGAAAACCATGAGTCGCTCAATGTCGTCATCCCCTGGTCTGAAAACCGCTTCCAGTTCACCAGCAAACAAAACACCCTCCCTGCGGAAGGTACCGTGAAATGGGGCGATCAGGTCATCACCTTCGACCGCCAGGAAACCTTTGCCTGTCTGGACTTTGGCCGCGGGATGTGGCCCTATGAGTGCTTCTGGAACTGGTCAAGTTTCTCCACCCGGCTGGCTGACGGCCGGACGGTGGGCGTGAACCTCGGTGCGGGCTGGACCGATGGCACGGGGTTGAACGAGAACGGCCTCTGCCTGGATGGCAAGCTCTTCAAGCTCAGCGAAGATATCGCCTTCGAATATGACAACCAGGACTTTATGGCGCCCTGGAAACTCATAACCACCGAGACCGATCGGGTGAATCTGGTTTTCACCCCCTTCTTTGAGCGGACCGCCACGACAGATGCCCTGGTGATCCGCTCCGAAGTGCATCAGATGTTCGGCCGTTTCACCGGCACCGTGAAATCGGATTCGGGCGAAGTCTACACCGTCAAGGATGTCATTGGTTGGGCGGAAGATCACCACGCTAAGTGGTAGATAAAAGGATTGGGGTTCTTCAGACATTGAATAGGTTTAATCATTAGGACTGGTAAAATTAATCAGAACTTGTTGATAGGATTCAACCTGCATGAAGAACCCCGATAGTAATCCCCTCTCTCTTTTACAACATCTCACCCCGGATACGCAGCGCGCCGTTCAGGAATGCCTCATCGCGCGTCATATCCGCAGCGGTCAGACCTTACTGATTGAGAATGAACCGGCTGAATTTGGTTACTTCATCCGTTCCGGTCAATTGCGCGCAATCCGGTTGAACCCCGATGGGCGCATTCAGGTATTGGCAAGATTCACACAGCCCGAACCCATCAACATCATTTCCCTGCTATCCACTCCCCGGCGTAACCGTGCGACGATTGAAGCGCTCAGTAACGCTGAACTCTTTGCATTTTCCGCCGCTCACTTTGATGAACTGATCACTCGCCATCCTGACTTTTCAACCCATTTGTTACGCCAACTCGCCGGTCGCATTGGGGATCTGACGGATAAAATTGCCAGTCTGTCCCTTTTTCCGGTTCGGACGCGTTTGGCTCGTTTCCTCCTCCAACTGACTGAGGGCATATATTCTCAAAACAAAGGCTGGACACAAGACGAAATTGCCGCGGAAATCGGCACCACCCGAGACATCGTTGGCCGCGCCCTGCGCGAATTTGAGCAGGAAGGGTTGATCACTCGCAATCGCGCAGAGATCCTCCTGCTGGATAAAGCAGGACTATATCAGATCGCAGAAATACCCCTAACCTGAAACAAAACCAAACAAACCGGCAACTCTTCCCAATCTGACTTAAGTCGTATTATTAATAGGACTTATTTGATATTATTTGTATATATTATTCAAGGAAGTCCAATGACCGAGAATTCCCTGCCCATCATAAATAAGGATCAATGCACGCTCTGTGGTGTCTGTGTCACCTTCTGCCCTGAGAAGGTTTTGGTCATGAAAGCCCAAGGTCCCATATTCCAGAATCCTGCTGGATGCACCTATTGCACAGACTGCGAGGACATCTGCGTCACGGGTGCCATTCGAGCACCCCTGACCGTTCGCTGGGCTCCAGGTTCATCCACTTAACTGTATCTACAGAGGAGAGTCTCATGAGTGAACATATTGACAACATTTCAAAGCGTAAACAGGCCCTGCTGGAAGTGATCAAACGGCTCCATGCTGGTGAAAGCGTGGCAGACCTCCAGGAACAATTCGGGGATGCCATCCGGGGCGCATCGGCGAGCGAAATCGCAGATGCTGAACGTGCAATGATTGCCGAAGGTGTCCCCATTAGCGAAATCCAAAGGCTCTGCGACTTGCATGTGGCTGTTTTTCGCGATTCACTAGACGAAGAGCCAACCCCCGAATCGCTCCCCGGCCACCCCATCTTCACATTCCGGATGGAGAACGAAGTGATCGGTCGCCTTTTGGAAGTTATGGTCGAAAGCATCAATAGCTGGGATGAAGGCCTACCCAACGCTTTGGAGGCTCTTCGCCGCCAGACCGATGAGCTAAAGAATATTGAAAAACATTACTCCCGCAAGGAAAACCTGCTCTTCCCCTATCTGGAAAAGAAAGGCTTTGAAGGCCCATCCACAGTCATGTGGGGCGTCCATAACGAGATTCGGGAACAGCTTCGCAAATTTAAAACACTAATCACCAATGAAAAACCCAATCAGAACTCAGCCGCCAGACTTTTCGTGCCGCTTGGAAATGCCATCCGTGAGATGATCTACAAAGAAGAAAAAATCCTCTTTCCCGAGGCTCTCACCCGTCTGACGGATGCTGAATGGGCGGAGATCCGCGAACAGGAAGATCAAATTGGCTATTTCAACGTCAGGCCCCAGGCCGATTGGCAGCCCGAAGTCTCAGGCCAACCCGAACCTATGTCTCAATCGAAAGGCGCTAATATGGAAGACCTTATCAATCTTGATACTGGCTTGCTGAGCCAGCAACAGATCAACCTGATGCTCACCAACCTGCCCGTGGATATCACTTTTGTGGATGAAAAGGATGAAGTCCGCTATTTTTCTCAGGGCAAGCATCGCATCTTTGATCGCTCACCCGCAATCATCGGCCGGGCCGTCACCAAATGCCACCCACCTCAAAGCGTCCACCGAGTGCAGATCATCCTGGATGATTTTCGCTCCGGCAAACGGGATGTCGCCGAATTCTGGATCCGGGCGGGAGAGGCTTTCGTCCATATCCGATATTTCGCGTTAAGAGATGATGCCGGCATATATCAAGGTTGTATAGAAGTATCCCAGGAAGTGTCGCACATCCGCTCACTGCAAGGTGAGAAACGCCTCCTGGATGACGCCCCAGGGTATACAGATTGATGACACTCGATCCCGGAAGCCATAACTTCCGGGTTTTTTTATTTCAGACCAAGAAAATGGCTCCATAGGAGGGGACAATTTACACAGTTTTCCTTTATACTGGTAATTGAACCGCTTTCATCGCAAATAGGAGAGACTATGGGAAATCAGGAGAAAGTCGTATTAGGTTTCTTTGCCGCCCAAAAATATGAGGTTCAATCCTTACTGCTGGTCAAGAGCCTGCGCTATTTTGGCGGCGTGCTGGCAGATTTACCCGTTTGGATCTACACTCCCGAAGACCAGCCTCTCCAGGGACCTGCTCTGGAGGCCCTGGAGGATCTGGATGTCCATCTGATCCCTTTTCCAATGGATGAAGCCATTCGACGCTTCCCCTTCGCGGGGAAAACATTATCCGCCGCGGTGGCCGAGGAACGCGCCGAAAAGGAAGGCGTCATCCTGGCCTGGCATGACCGCACTGGTTTCATCCACCAGGCGCCCTTCGATTTCATCCTGCCCGCCGATATCGCCTTCGCATTTCGCCCCACAGACATCGCCAATATCGGTGCGCCGCTGGACGCCCCCCTGCCTGAATTCTGGCAAAAATATCTGTCTCATTTCTCGCTGGAGGCCAAAGACCTGCCCCCCATCACCACCGCCATCGACCAAAAAGAGCTGCGGCTCTACGTGAATGCCGGCTTGCTCGTCGTCCGGCCCGAAAAGCGCCTGCTGCGCACCTGGGCGGACTGCCTCAGGCAGACCTATGCCCTGCCGGAGTTCAAGCCCTTCTACCAGCAGAACCAGGCTTATGCCATCTTCATGCATCAGGCCGCTCTGACGGCTGCCGCCGTGATGACCACAGCCCCGGAGGAACGCGAAATCCTACCCAACACTTACCTCTTCTCCGTGGATAACTTCTTCGACTATCCCCCCAAGGAACGCCCCTTGACGCTGGACCAGATCACGACCGGCCGCTTCCATGACTTCTTCGCCCTGCCCAATTGGCAGGAGAAGGTCATCGCCAGCCCCGCCCTGGTGGATTGGTTCCAGTCCGTGCTGACCTACGGTCCCTATTGGCCGGAGGGATGATGACAACGAAAAAACAAATCGGCGCCGTCCCATTGATCTACCCTGTCCCGATCGCCCTGGTGGGCGTGTTGGTGGATGGCAAACCCAACGTCACCGAAGTGGGCGATGTGGGGATCATGGGCATCAAACCGCCCTATGTCTTTGTCTCGCTTGGGGAAAAGTCCCATTCCAAGTTGGGTATCACACAGACTGGTCAATTCAGCCTGAATTTCCCCAATTCCGATCTGATGGCCAAAGCGGATTTCTGCGGCACGGCCACCGGTCGCAAGGTGGATAAGGCCAGCCTCTTCAACCTCTTCTCAGACCCGGAAGGCCTGCCCGATCTCCCCCTCATTGAGGACTGCCCCGTCAACCTGGCCTGCGAAGTGGTGGAGCATGTCACCCTGGAACACCGCAATATCTTCATCGGCAAGGTCATCCAGACCTATGTCAACGAGGATTGCTTTGTCGAAGTGGACGGCAAACAGCGTCTGGCGGACCTGACCGTGTTGGACCCGCTGATTTATGCGCTCGATAACCGTTATTACCGCATCGGCCAGCCCATCGGGACGGGATACCAGGAAGGGAAATCCATCTCAGCGCCGGATACTGCGGAATAGATTAGCTTCAATTGAATTAATAGTAATAAAGCCCCGATACGGGGCTTTATTTAATTATTCATTTTGATTAATTTTTAAACTTTCAATCCCTCACCTGCTCTGAAGCGCAGGGTCTTGATCTCGAAGGGATGGAAATCAAGCACTACGCCACCCTCATCCAGCGCCAATTCCTGCAACAGATTTTCCAGCATATCCGTCCGGTAAACATGCGCAAAGGGCAGGCTGGTGCGAAGCGTCGCACGGGTCGTATTGCCTAGCGCCTCATAACACCGCACCACCACATCGCCCGCGCCGGGTTCCTCGGCGGGTTTAACTGTCTCGATGATGATATTCGCCTGGCTCACCTGGAACAGGGAAACTGACTTCCGGTACCCGGGGGTTACCTGCAGCGGGACATTCAGTTCATACCCCGCCTGCACCAGACCGCTCTCCGCCAGCGGTGTGTTCCAGAAGGTGAAGGCATAGGTAAATTCCTGCCGGCCGCGGTCAGCGGTCATATCCGGCGCTAGTGCGGATTTAAGCAGGGTCAGGTTGATGCTGTTCTCGAGGACATCCACCCCATACTTGGAATCATTCAGAATGGCAAAACCACGTTCAGGCTCCACCAGCGCGGTCCATTTCTGGTTGCAGACCTCAAAGCGATCCTGATCAATCTGGCGGGAGCGGTGCGTTGGCCGGGCCAGATGCCCGAACTGGATCTCGTGCAGCGCTTCCGAAACGTGATAGTCCACAGGGAAATCCACCTTCAGCAACTTGTGCCGCTCCTGCCAGTCCACCACCGTGTGGAAATCCACCCGGCGGGAATCTCGCCGGAGGGTCACCGTCTGGGTCAGGGTCGAGTCGTTCAATTTGCGGGTGATCACCAGCGAACCGAACAGCGGCCCTTCCGCCGAAACCTCAATGACGGCCTTTTCCGGCAGATCCACCGGGGTGCGTTTATACATGCTGTCAATATCCCAGGCGTCAAAGGCGCTGGGAATGTCCTGATACATCCGAAGCCGGTTGCAGAGTCCCGCGGCCAGCTCTTTTTGCTCAATTTTGTCGAAAATGCTGAAAATTTCTCCGAATTCATTGAATTTGATTCTCAGCAAGTCATTTTCCAGCGAATTAGGAGTCGTCCGAATCGTAGATTCGGGAATTTCAGTTTTTCCGACTCCAAATCCCGCCCAACCACTGGCCGGGACGGTCACTTCCGCGAATGTTGTCCCATTCTCCACCTGGGTGGGAACGGGCTGCCCCGTCTCATTCACCAACCCTGCCACGTTCTCGGGCAGAGCGATGATATCTTTGCGGTCCCAGGAGAGCGAATTGAACACCGTCAGCCCCTGCCCCGCTTCCACCAGGGCTTGGCGGGCCTCTCCGGCTATCCCCTCCGCCTTTTCCACCACGCCGCGCAATTGCGCTTCGGCTTCTTCATAAACCCGGTGGATGGATGAGCCGGGCAAAATATCATGGAACTGGTTGAGCAGCACCGTCTTCCAGGCCTCATCCCACAGGGCATAGGGGAAGTCAAAGCCCGCCAGCAGGTCGGCTGCCGCGCCCCAAAGTTCCGCCTCACGCAGCGCAAATTCACTGCGCCGGTTGAGCGCCTTGGTGCGGGCCTGCGAGGTGTAAGTGCCGCGGTGGGCCTGGTAATACAATTCACCGTAATAGGTCACATCCGGCCAACCCTCGTGATCCTGCTCGAGGAAGAAATCCATCGGTGCGGCCATTCGGAATTTCGGCACGCCTTCCAAATCCGCTTCCCGCCGGACATATTCCAAATGTGCGCGGGTCGGGCCGCCGCCCCCATCCCCATGCCCAAATGGATAGAGCCGTTTGGAGAAGCCCTCTTTTTGCACCCGCTCCCGCCAGCGATTGATCACGGTAGCCGGGTTGGTTTCGCTGTTGTAGTCGTTATGGAAATGCGCTTTCACCCGGGTGCCGTCAATGCCCTCCCAGAAGAAAGTATTATAGGGAAATGGCTCCCCGCCGTTAAAGGCCCAGAAGATCTTCATGGTCGAGAAATAATCCACCCCACAGCCGCGCATGATCTGCGGCAGTGCACCGGAAAAGCCAAAGGCATCCGGCAGCCAGAGCAGCCGGCTCTCCATGCCAAATTCTTCGCGGAAGAAGCGCTTGCCGTGGATCATCTGGCGGATCAGGCTCTCGCCGCCGCTGATGTTGGTATCCGGCTCCACCCACGAGGCCCCATCGGGAATCCACTGCCCGCCCTTAATGGCATTCAATATCTTTGCGTAAAGTTCAGGGTAATGCTGCTTGACCATCCGGTAAAGATGGGGCTGGGTCTGTAGAAATTTATATTCAGGATAACGCTTCATCAGGGCCAACTGGGTGCTGAAGGTCCGCGCACATTTGCGCTCCGTCTCGGCCAGCGGCCAGAGCCAGGCCACGTCAATGTGGGCGTGCCCAAAGCCGATCATCTCCGGCGTGGTGTCGCCGTTATGCTTTTCCATCAGCGGGCTGAGCCGTTCCCGGGCCTCCGCCACTGTCGCCAGCATGCTCATCAAATCCGTCTCAAAATCGAGGATCACGCTGAAATCTTTCAGGCCGTTATCAATCTCCATCAGGCGCAGTGATTCGGGGTCAATATTTTCACGGGTATCCCAAAGCGTTTCCACGTCCATCATAAGTTGGTAAACCGGCTCCATCCAGATCCCAAAATGGCTCTGCCCCACCTTGCATTGCTGCGCTGGGGGCTCCGGCACGGTCTCTCGGTCGGGCGGAGTCGGCCCGGTATGCCACTCGCGGGGGCCATGTCCGGCGTAGGCTTCCAGCACAATGGAAAAGGACTCCCCGGCCCTAGCCGAATCGGTCAGCAGGATCACTTTGTGTTTGTGGTCAATCGCGCCGGCATAGTCACCATTAACGTAAACTACAGCTTCGGCCACCGTATCTGTTAGGATCGGCGTCACCTTATCGCCAATGATCTCGATGGTCATCGTGGGCTCAATCCCCACATCCGGCATCAGGGCAACCATTTGCCCCTGAGCCGCTTCCGGGATCGTGATCTCGCCCCGGAACCAGCCATATTCCCATTTCGCGCCCCAGGGCGTCCCCGGCGCAATTGGCTCAAAGGACAGTTGAGTTTGTGCCTCGGCCAGCGAGAGCTGGTCCAGGGTGAAAGCTGCTTCCAGCGCCAACCCGCCCAGCGGTTGATAAAGGTGCTTTGAGAGCTCCTGCCGCCAGGCCATGATTCGATGTCGCCATTCCTTAGTCAGTGCCATACTTCAACCTCGTTATCCGTCTATTTCTTTCGGTTAAGATTGATCCGCTCCCCGATCATCCCGCCATTGTAGCCGCCCAGAAGGGCAATTGCCCCCACCAGTAGGGCCAACAGGCCGGATTGAACCATAATGACCGTGATCATAACAAATGACCCGATCGCGCCATACACGCCGTAATTCGGTCCGCGCCGGTCATTCGCCAGCAATGCGATCACGAACCCTATCAAAAACGTAATCATGAACGCACCCAGCATCAGAGCGGTATCCAGCCCGGCAAATTCACCCCCCTGCTGCACCAAAACTGAGTTGGCGGTCATAAATAAGAATCCCATCAGCACCAGGTTCAGAACCAGGGCCAGGATCACCATCCAGAGCTTTAACCCGCGCGGGTCCAGTATCTTTATTAAGAAATTCATTTCAAACTCCTCAGCCTGATTTTATCCTATAACTGCCGGCACAGACGCCCACAATCATCCAAAAATACATCTCTGAAAATCATCAATCTGACAACCGTTCTGACTATAATAATCACACGAAGAAAGGAAGCGTATGGAAAAGCAGTTTATACCGGGTCTGGAACTCAGCGGGTACCTTTTCAATGAAGCCATCCAACCCCTCCTGGCAAATCATTTCCCCCAACTGGTCTATTCGGCAGCCCGTCTGGACCGGGGATCGGAAGTGATGGGATTTGACACGCCAATGTCCATGGATCATGGCTGGGGGCCAAAGCTGACCCTCTTTCTCAATGAGGAAGATTACCTGACGCACCACGCATCCCTAGTTGAATTCTTTGCAAACCATCTGCCCTTCACAGTCCACGGATTCCCGACCCATTTCGAGGGCAACCTTGTGGATGGGGGCCAAATGAAGCTGAAGGAAGACTATCCCCTCACGCACAGCATTTCAATCACGACCCCTGAGCGGTTCTTCAAAGCCACCTTCCATGTGGATGTCAGTCGGGCAATCACCGCGAAGGAGTGGCTGATCATTCCTCACCAACGGCTGCGAACAGTCCGCGCCGGCCAAATTTACCACGACGGCCTGGATCGGCTGGCTGAAATTCGATCGCGGTTCCACTGGTATCCCAGAGACCTCTGGCGCTATCTGCTGGCCGGTCAATGGCAGCGGATCTCACAGGATGCTCCTTTTCTCGGGCGCACGGGCATCGTGGGGGATGATCTCGGTTCGCAACTCTTGGCAGGCCGCCTGGTCACCAACCTGATGAACCTGGCCTTCCTGATGGCGCAGGAATATGCCCCCTATTGGAAATGGTTTGGCACAGCCTTCCAAGAGCTGCCCATCGCCGAAGACCTGACGCCTTTCTTCGAGGCTGCTCTCAAAAGCACAGACTGGCAATCCAGCGAGCGCCACCTGACCCAGGCCTATCTCAGAGTTATTGAAGCGCATAATGCTCTGCACCTGACCGAACCTATTCCGGTCAGGGTGGAGCCGTTTTATCAGCGCCCCTTCCTCGTGCCGCCTGCCGGTGAGATCATTTCCGCCCTGCGCGCCGCAATCACCGATCCCGAAATTCAGGCCCTGCCCGCAGGTCTGGGTAATATCAATCAACTCTCAGACAACACAGACCTGCTAGATAACCTTGACCACGGTGAGAAATTACAGATTCTCTATTAACACCCGATAGAACCCCCAAAACAAAACCTCCTGGAAAGCAACATCCAGGAGGTTAAATTTTTATTGGATAACTGATCTAATCGCCCAATATGGTCCCCACATGCCGGGCGCTCCTGATCCAGGAGTGATCCAGGGGCACTTTCTTCTGGCAGCCCGCCACATCTTCCAGCGGGACGCAGTCCGTCCCACCGTTCCGATAGCCCACCATGAAGCCAAACTGGTCCTCGGTGATCAGGTCGGCTGCCCGTGTGCCCAGTTGGGTAGCCAGCACTCGGTCACTGGCTGAAGGCGCACCGCCCCGCTGTAGATAGCCCAAAATCGTGATCCGGCTTTCCAGCCCGGTCGATTCTTCCAACCGGTTAGCCAGCATGAGCGTCTGTCCGCCATATTTCAGCTTCAACGATTCCAATTTCTGGGACATATCCTCTTCAGCGCTGCTGGCATGTTTCTTCTGGTTGAGCTTGATCGATCGCTCAAAGAACGCCACCAATTCAGATGAGGTAGCGCCTTCGGCCACCGCCACAATGCTGAACATCTTTCCGGCCTGATTGCGCTCCAGAATGGCTTTGGAGATTTTGTCAATGTTATAAGGGATTTCCGGGATCAGGATCACATCCGCACCAGCGGCGATTCCCGCGCCCAGCGTCAGCCAGCCCACCTCGCGCCCCATGATCTCGACGATGATGATCCGGTGGTTGCTGTTGGCCGTACTATGCAGCCGGTCAATGGCTTCCGTGGCAATATCTCTCGCCGTATCAAAGCCAATGGTGGTATCCGTCATCGGGACATCATTATCGGCCGATTTCGGCAGTGTGAGCACGTTCAAGCCGGCCTGCTTCAGCCGTAGTGCGGCAGCCTGAGTCTCGCGCCCCCCAATGCAGACCAGCGCATCCAGTTTATTATCCCGATAAGCGTCAACCGCATAGTCCGTCAGGTCCAGCGTCTCGCCCTCCTTCCCCATGGCCTGGGGCACCTCCCGGCTGGTACCCAAAATTGTTCCCCCGGCCGTAAGAATATTGGAAAGGGCATCGCCGCTCAGATCAAAGGTGTGGTTATCCACCAAACCCCGAAAGCCATCCCTGAAACCCACCAGCTCCATCCCATAAGTACTCCGGGCAGCCTTACCAAACCCGCGAATCGAGGCGTTCAGCCCAGGGCAGTCACTGCCCGCGGTGAGAATACCAACTTTATCAGCCATTCAGACCTTCTTTCATTTGGGGGCGTTATCACCCCCATTATACCCAGCCTTCAAGCGGATTTTTGATTAATTTTGGAAACCGGTGAGGGTCTTTACTTCCATCAAGGCATAACGGATGAAATCACGCGTGTCCCTGATCTTCTGGGGTTCCGCCTGCTCATACACTTTTTGGTACTGGTTCATCCGAGCGCCGAGGGCATCATCAATCAGGGATACCCATTTGGATGCCAGCACAGCCCTGGCCCAGGCCGCGCCGGTCTGCTTGGATTGCACCCGTCCGGTCGAAAGGGTATGCAGCATCCGGCAGAACATCAACACCGTGAAGGTTTGGGCGAAACGGTTCGATATCCGGTAGTTCCCGGAAAGGATATCCCCGCCCCATTCCCGCATCGTCCACCAGACCTCCGCCTTCAGGAAGATCTCAGGGATGCGAGGAATCCAGATGGAGGGTTCCGGCCCTTCGAGGATCAAACCATATTCCCGCAGCACCCAGCGGTTGACCAGCGTGTTATCGTGAGTGGAGCGTTCAAAATTCAGGCTGCCATTATCCAGGTACCAGAGCGGCTCATTGGTCCGGTTCAGGTCCGACAGCACGGCTTTGGGAAAATAAGATCCTTCCAGATGCCTGGCCCAATAATGATCGATTGTAAATACCCCCGCATGAACGGCTTTCAGGCTGTCCAGAATCCTGTAGTCGAGGTCCTCTTCAATGACGATCACAAAATCAACATCGCTGTAGGCATCCCATCCGCCATGCGCAAAGGAGCCCCCAAGATACCCACCCAGGAAGTTACTTCCCAGAATTGGACGAATGCCATCCAACAAATGGTTTAATATATCGTTCAACTCACGATCAGGCACGGGATAATTAACTGCCATCCACCCTCCCTCAGCGTATGAAATTACCGTTCAATCCAGATATAATTACACTATTACTAGTGTAAACCAAGGCAGTTTAAAACAGGGTGAGAGTTTTGAGCATAACAAGACAGGCATTAACCCAAAAAAAATCTATTTTGGAAGGGGACTGGTCCGAGGCTGAATCCCAAAGGATTCTGGACGTCCTCAAGCGGATTGAGGCCCTTTCCGGTCAGGGCATTGCCGGTGTGTTCAATCACCAGCCGACCACCTTCCGCCACAGCGGGCGCGCCGGCCGCGTCGGGCGGACCATCGGCGATACGGTGGAGCTGGATGCCGATTGGACGGACTGGACTCTGGCTCATGAACTCGGTCACCGCTGGAACAACGCCTGGCAGCGCCGCCCCGAAAGGGACCTGCGCACGAGCCTTCAGGCCGGCCGGCTGGAATGGCTCAAAAAAGGCCTGCGCCGCTTTGAAAAGTGGTTGGAGCGGCTGCTCAGGAAAATGGGCATCAAAACCCGGCTCGACTGGCAGGCCCTCTGGTATCACCCCGGCAGAGCGGCCCCACCCTGCGGTGCGGACCGAAACTTCAACGCCAGCGAAGACCTGGCTGAATGCTTTGCGGCTTCCGTCTTCCCGGAGCATGCCAAAGAACGGGCAGCCCGGGCCGCCAAACGGGTGAAAAAAACCAAACTAAATTGGGATTGGGGAAAACAGCACAAAGAATTCGGTGCGACCCCGCGCGGTAAATACCTCAACCGCCAGCTAAGGGCAATCGCCATGATCGACCCGGATGAGCGCACCCAGGTCTGAATCTGACAATGCTTAACCCGGTTCGTTGTTCTGCACCAGTTCCTTCTCCGTTTTCAAAACCGCCCCCTCATAAATTCGGATCTTATAATCCAGAATCAGCATGGTTCGCTGCATTTCTTTGACCCGCTCAGCCAGCAGTTCCCGCTGTTCCACCAAAATGGCTTTCCGGGCGTCAATCGTCTGGTCGCCCTGCATCACCAAGCTGACATATTCCCGCAGCGTTTCGATAGGCAGCCCCGCGCCCCGCATGTGCTTGATGAATTCAACCCACCGCAGATCCGCCTCCATGTAATCCCGATAACCGCCCGAATCGCGATTGACCGGCGGGATCAAACCCTGCCGCTCATAAAATCGGAGAGTATCCTGTGACAGGTTGTATTTTTGACTGACTTCCCCAATTTTCATCGCTCACCTCCACCCATCCTTATCCTTCAGTCCTAACTGAGTTCCACAAGGTCATATTGCCTGCTGCCCAACCCAATCGCTTCGGCGTGCTCCAGCGTGGTCAGGCCCATCCGGGTCTGGATGCGGTTGACCAGGTCCGCCCCATCCGGTGCGGCATAGACCAGATCCACACAGGCCTGGTCCACGGCCACGGGGTCCAGCGAAGCCAGAATGCCAATATCCGCCATGGTTGGCACGGCCGGCGAACTGTCGCAATCGCAATCCACCGACAGGTTGTTCATCACATTGATATAGATCACCCTCTCGCCCATGTAATCATCAATCCCCTTGGCGGCCTCAGCCATCGATTCCAGAAACTCCACCTGGTCCCCACCCCAGGGCGAGGTCGTACTGCGCCCCGAAGTATGGATCAGGCATTTCCCCTCTCGGGAGGCAATCCCAATTGACATATTCTTGATCACACCGCCAAAGCCAGCCATGGCGTGCCCTTTGAAATGGGCCAGATTGACCAAAAAGTCATAATTGCCGAAATTTGCGCCAACGACATCTTCCTGAAGGTGCACCCCACCAGTGATGGGCAGGCTGAGTGTCCCCTCCGCGTCCATCACATCCACCGGTGCAATCCCGGCAAAGCCATGCTGGTCCATCACAGCCAGGTGGGATTCGGTGTTATCCCTTGCGCCACCGTAGGCCGTGTTGCATTCCACAATAGTGCCATTCACCTCATTGACCAGGGGTGCAATCATCTCCGGCGAGAGGAAGTAATGGCCGCCCGGCTCACCGCTGGAGACTTTCACCGCGACCTTGCCGCTTGCCTGACGGCCAAGCGCTTCGTAAATCCGCATCAATCCGGCCGCGCTGATCTCTCGCGTGAAGAATACCTTGGTCAGGTTTTCCACTTCGGGTGTGACGGTCGCCGTCGGCGCGTTGACGGTTGCGGTCGGCGTGGGTTCGAGCGTGTTCTGCGGGGTCCGGGTCGGTTCAGCCGTCGGCGTTGGATGCACAATGTTCTTGCAGGCCACAAGTAATCCGGTCGCTGCCATAACCAGCCCCCGCAGCGCCTCCCGGCGGGAAATTTTCTTATTCAACGGGTTCTCCTTATTATCCAGTGAACACCAGTGATGAAGAAATCATCTTTTTTCTACAATATGGGCTAAACAACCCACTACGCTAATAGTATACTGTCTGGACTTAACTCCAGGTCAAGGGCTGTTAACAAACTCAAAAGACCAATAAGACCTTGCTCACCCCCACCAGCGCCCCGCCTAAGATCAACCAGGGGGCAGGTATTTCATATTTAATCAGTAAGAACAGGGATATAAGGCCAATTCCGATTCCGAGCGGCTCCAGGGCCACCGTCCGACCAATGTCCCAAATCACCCCCGCCATCAATCCCAGAGCGGCGAAATTCACCCCGTCCAGAAAATGCCGCCAGGGCACCGATTCCTGCATCCGGCGCAGCAGCGGGTGGGTGAGCAGCACGAAGACGAAACCGGGCAGGAACATGCCCAATGTCGCCAGGGCTGCGCCCGGCAAACCCCCGGTCAGGTAGCCAACAAAGGTTGCGGTGGTCGCCAGGGGTCCGGGTGTGACCTGCCCGACCGCGATCGCGTCCAGCAGTTGGGATTGGGTCAGCCAGCCAAGCCGGTTCACCAGATCATCCTGAATGAACGCCAGTAGGACATAACCGCTGCCATACATCAGCGAACCCGCCTTCAGGAACACCCAGAAAAGCCGCCAGAAGTTGAACGGCACCAGCGGCCGGAGCAATCTCATCCCCCGCAGTGTGATCGGCGAGCCCAAGAAGAGGGCCAAAGGCGGCGTTTTGCGCGAAATGACAAAATGGGTAAGCCACATCAGCCCGCCCCCGGCCAGCAGCCAGAGAATGGGGTTGCCGTTCCATAAATAGCCCACCAACACACCCCCTGTGATGACCAGCCCCAAAGGTTTTCCAACTCTTTGGCGCAGCATGCCCCACAAGGCCCACAACAGGATGGCAACCACCACCGGCTTGATGCCATCCAGAATGCCGGTCAGTGCCGGCAGGGTACCGAATTGGACATAGGTCCAGGCCAGCCCCAAAACGATGGCCATTGCCGGGACGATGTAACAAATCCCCGCCACCAACAATCCGGGCCAGCCGGCATAGCGGTAGCCAATGTGGATCGCCAGTTCGGTGGCATTCGGTCCCGGCACCAGATTCGATATCCCCCAGAAATCAAGGAATTCATCCTCGCTCAGCCATTTGCGTTTCAAAACGACTTCCTGGCGCATCATCGCCAACGCCGCCGCTGGACCGCCAAAAGCCGTGAAGCCCAGCCGCAGGAAAACAGCCGCGACCGCCTCCAAGCGTCTGTGCCGGTCCACAAGTTCAGTCATGTCCCAGCTTCAGCTTCCATCGCATCCAGCGCGGCCTTCTTTTCGGCATGCATGACCAGAATCTTTTGTTTGAGATTAATCAGCTTCTGCCCCCTGATCGGGAAGAAGAAAATGATCACTGCACCAATCAACATCGCGATCCCGGGAATCAGGCCAACGATGACACGAATGCCAAAGAGCGCCCTTGAGGACTGGTTGAGCAGGATTGCGCCATTGTTCGCAGCGCGGGTGATGAACCCGCTCTGTTCCAGGATGAACGCGGTCAGGTAAAGCGCCAGAGATTGGGCCGGTTTGGTCAGCAAGGCGTTCGCCCCAAAGAAGGAACCCTCTCGCCGGGTGCCGGTCCGCACTTCATCGGCATCAATCACAAGCCCCAAAATGTTATAGGTAATCGACTGCTGGCCGGAAAGCCCCAATCCGGAGAGTGCCAGGCTGACCGGGATCAGCGAGGTAGGAACATAGCCAATCGTGATCAGACCAATTCCGGTGACCACCATATAGATGATCTGGGAGGTCAGCAGCCCCAGCCTCTTGACGACCAAATTCGTCAGGGGGACTCCCACAACCATTGGAACGAATAGGTAAATCATCAAAATCATTGTGCTGGTCTGGGTCACATAATCCGCCAGATAAAAAAGCGACCCGGTGGCAATCGCCATCATAAAGGTGACCAGGAAATTCATGGTCACAAAGACCCAGAAGGCTTTGTTGGTCAGGGTGTAACCCAGCGACTCCCAAAACTTCAGCTTGCGATCCACCATGGCAAATTCACGCCGTTCCTTCACCTTCAGGGTGGTTAAAATGATCAGGAAAGCACAGATGATCCCCACGGCGATCATCGACATCTGGAGACTCATCAGCGAAGATGCCTCATTCCCCGGCCGCGGCCGGAAGAGATCCGGCAGCACAAATCCCAGCACATAACCCACCAGCCCAAACAGCGTAGACGAGATAGTGAGCTGGTTTCGCTCCACATCCGACTCGGTCAATTCCGGCATCAACGCCCCATAAACCAGACCGATGATGGTATAGGCTGTGTCATAGAGCAGCATGGTCACCAGCATCCACCAGAATTGGGATATCTCCCCCGCCCCTTCCGGCGCAAACCAGACCAGGATGAAAGTTAACGCAAGGAAAGGCGCTGTGAATCGCATGTAGGGGATGCGCCTGCCCATTTTTGAGCGGGTATTATCGGTGATAAAGCCAAAAACCGGGTCATTCAGGGCGTTCCAGATGGCATAGATCGCCGAAGCAATGCCAATCCATTTGGAACTTAGCCCCAGATAGTCCTGATAGAAAATTGGGAGTAGAGCAGCGTAAATACTGGAAACAGTTGAAGTTCCCAGAGATGCCAGCCCATAAATAACTTTGGTTGAAAAGTTCAACCGGTTTGTCGTTTCCATCTCTGCTGTCATGGATCACCCTCTTGATTCCGCGTTGAGTTAACACCTCCATTTTACAACATTTTGGGTGCGGCATTGTCAATCCCAGGTTGACAGTTCAATCCTTCTCGTCTAGAATGCAAAACGCTAAATAAATAACTAAATTAAAAATCGAATGAAACATTATGCCAAAAGACACCTTTTTCAACCTCGCAGCCGATAAACGCAGTAAGGTCATCGAAGTCGCCATTCAGGAATTCGCCGATCATCCCTATAATTCGGCTTCCATCTCAAATATCGCCCGTCAGGCGGACATCGCCAAGGGTAGTTTTTACCAGTATTTCGAGGATAAACAGGACCTCTATCGTTACCTGATCGAATTGGGCATCGAAGAAAAGCTCAAACTGGTTAACGGCCTGCCAACCGGAGACCTCTCCGGCGACCTTTTCGAGTATATCCGCCGCCTGTTCCAGTCCTCCATCACATTCGAACTGAAGGAACCGGGTCTGGCCCGGATCGCCTATCGGGCCTTTGTGGATGAAGTGCCCTTCCCCGAAATGGCGGAGGAGATTCGCCGGCGCGGACCAACGCAGCTCTTTAAACAATTACTCACGCAGGGCATCCACCGCGGCGAGATCAGCCCCTGGGCGGATGTGGACCTGGCGGCCTTCCTGATGGAAACCGCCTTCTACCAATTTGGGCGCTATGCCGTGAGACGGCTGAAACGCGAAAATCCCGATGCAACCCCGGACGCACTCCTTGAAACCCCGGAAGCGCAGGGCCTTCTGGATAACCTTGTACGAATCCTGGAAAAAGGCATTCGGAATTAAGTTTTATTGATATAATCCAGAATTATTGAGCCTTACTTACGTTTCCAATTTAAGGACCACCCATGATTGAAATACAGCACCTCACGCATCGATATCCCGGCGCGGATAAAAACGCCCTGGAAGACATCACCTTTTCCATTGAAAAGGGTGAGATCTTCGGTTTCCTGGGCCCCAGCGGAGCAGGGAAAAGCACTACGCAGGGAATCATCACCGGGCTGCTCCCCCTGCAGCAGGGCGAAGTCTTGGTTGACGAGGTCCCCGTGAGCAAACTGGGGAAGTCCTTCTTCAATCGGCTGGGCGTGTCCTTTGAACTGCCCTATATCTACGAAAAATTGACCGGCTACGAAAACCTCAAGTATTACGCCGGGCTGTTCGACGTCCCAACCGAGGACCCTATCAACCTGCTGACGATGGTGGGAATCGCCGAGGCCGCCCACCAGAAAGCCGGGAAATATTCCCGGGGGATGAAACAGCGCCTGAACTTCGCCCGGTCCCTGATCAACAAACCGGAGATTCTCTTCCTTGATGAGCCCACCGCCGGGCTGGACCCCGGCACCGCGGCAATGATCAAAGACATCATCCACCAGCAAATTGACCGCGGCGCGACCATCTTCCTGACCACTCACAACATGTTCACCGCCGATGAGCTTTGCGACCGGGTCGCCTTCATCAATGAGGGCCGTCTGGTGGCGATGGACACACCCCGTAACCTCAAGCTGCAATACGGCCATAACGGTGTCCAGGTGGAATATGGCAATGGCGACCAATTCCAGACCGCCAGCTTCGCTCTGGACGATCCCCAGAGTAAGGCAGCCTTTGCTAATCTGGTTGAGACCAAATCCATCCAGACCATCCACACCCAGGAAGCCACCCTCGAAGAGATCTTCCTGCAGCTCACCGGCCGGAGATTGGCATGATCCGCAAACTCGCCAATCTCATCGCCCAGGACCTCCGGCTCACCTTCCGCAGCGGTCATATCTATGTGATCCTGGCAATCGCCGCGATCATCCTGATCTTGGTCTTTGCGCTGCCGGCGGAAGTCAACACCGAGGCAAAAGAATACTTTGTTGATGCCAGTGAAACCGGCATTTTTGAGCAGGCCCTGGCCTCGCTTGGCGCGGAACCCAGCCTGATACTCCCCAGCGAAACGGACCTGCAAACAGCCTTAGCCGAAAGTCAACGAGCGCTGGGCGTGATCTTCCGCGGATCACTGGACGCCCCCGAGTTTGAGATCATCGTTCAGGGCAATATCTCCGATGAGAACATCCATCTGTTGGAGAAAACCCTTGATACCCTCATCCAATCCCTGCGGGGAACCTACCAGCCCGTGGAAGCCGACATCACCCTCCTGAACGAGAACATTGAACCGATCCCACTCAACAAGAACATGATCCCAATCTTCATGAGCTTCGAGGTGATCCTGCTGGGTTTCCTGATCGGCGCCGTGCTGATCTTCCAATCCAAACAGGAAGGGACTCTGCGGTCCTACCGGGTCAGCCCCGGCGGCACGCTGATCTTCATCCTCTCCAAGGTCATCCTCTACGATGTCATCTCCCTGATCTACGGGCTGGTGGTTGCGCTGATAGCCTTCGGCCCAGCGCCGAACTACCTCCAGCTCAGCCTGTTGATCCTTGCCAGCAGCACCTTGATGACCCTCATGGGTCTGGCGATCGCGGTTTTCTTCACCAACATCTCCGAGTGGTTCTTTGCCGGGGCAACGCTCTTGATCGTGTCCATGCTGCCCGTCTTGTCCTATGCCATGCCGGTTTTCTCTCCGGCTTTCATCACCTGGATCCCCACCTATGGCATCATCTTCGGCTTTCGGGATGTCCTCTTTGGTATGGGCAGCGCGGCGACCTTAAACCAAACTTTCCTGACCCTGGGATTGAGCCTGCTGATCGGTTTCGCCTTCAGTTATCTCGCTGTGGATAAGCGCCTGATGAAAGCGGGGCTGTGAGATGAAACGCATTTTCACCATTCTCAGGCAGGACTGGACCAACGTCCTGCGGGATAACCTGTTGTTCTATATCTTTTTAGCACCGGTTATCATGGCGGTCGCAGTTCGCCTTCTGGCCCCCTCCATAGAAACGATCAATGTCCGTGTGGCGGTCAATGAAGCCATGCCGCAGGCTGTTCAGCAGAACCTGTCATATTATGCCATCGTCTCCACCTATCCCGACCGAGAAGCCCTGATCACGCGGGTGGAGAAGAACGATGATGTCCCCGGCATCTACTGGGAGGACGGCCAATTTGAGATCATCCTGCAGGGCAACGAGCAGGAAGGCGAGGAACTCAGCCAAATTCTGCTCTCTGCGGCGACATCCTCGGCGCAGGTGTCATCCTTCACGGTGATCACCCACCCTCGGGATTCCCTCTTTGGAGAGTACGCCCTGATTTTCGTCCTGATGACGGCCGTGATGCTGGGTGCCATTGTGGAATCCTTCAACATGGTGCAAGACAAGGAGAGCGGAATGGTCCGTGCCTGGGCCGTTTCTCCCCTGCGGATGTTTGAGATGACCGCTGCCCGAGCGCTCTTCGCCATGTTAGCCGGGTTGTTGATGATCGTCATCGCCATCCTCATCATCGCGGGCGGCGGCGTGCCCTGGGGACAGGTGCTGATCGGCTATCTGGCCTCGATCGGCATTGCCGTCCTGATGGGTTTCCTACTGGGTGGACTATCAAATACCCAACTGCAGATGATGGCTATTATGAAATTCGTGGTCATGCTCTATTCCGCCCTGCCCATCCTCTCAATCCTGGTCCCCGATAAATGGCTGTTCCTTTTTTATCCCTTCCCAAATTACTGGATGTTTGTGATCTTCCAAAACATCTTTGTCGGGTCAGGTTCTGCGCCGGTGGGGTTCTGGGGGGCCTGCGGGCTGACACTGGCGGTCACGCTGGTTTACCTGGCGGTCCTCTTTCCGATCCTGAGAAAAAAGCTGCGGCTGAAATAATCCATCAACCTTAAACATCTTTACCCTTCAACGACAGCCGCCCCAATCCTTTTTACTTTCCGACGGCTGATTGACACCTTGTCAAGCTATTCGCCTTGGTCTAAGATAAATATAGAAATTAATCAATAGAACACGGATCGATATTTAAAAACAACAACACCCCAAGAGGAAAAATGAGAAAAATATCTAAGTTATTACTCCTGCTGATCCTAACCACCCTGATCCTGACCGCCTGCCAGACGAATGCCACCGAAACCCCGGTTGCACCTG
>Ga0272443_10002284_pt1 | contig 24866 bp, 23 predicted proteins | sample SSMAcet12_FD_193581 | JGI IMG/M metagenome (GOLD analysis project Ga0272443, IMG submission 193581) | Marine sediment archaeal communities from Little Sippewissett salt marsh, Falmouth, MA, United States - SSM-Acet-12 | ecosystem: Environmental > Aquatic > Marine > Wetlands > Sediment ...
GCTGGGCTCAAGTCTGTAGCACAGATAATCAACAACTCACCTTTAGCCTTGCTCTCCAAGGTGAGAATGCCAAAAATTTTGGTAAAGAGCTCTGTGGAAAAATTACCTCTAACAAAATTTCAACAGCTCAGCAGCTTCATCAATTTTTACTCGATACTATTAATGAAACCAGAAAAAACAACTTGCAATTGCAAGCAACTGCTTGCTTAATTGAAAATAATTCTTTAACAGTAGCCTGCTATGCCGGCATTATTCTTCTTAGAAGAGACAATCAGGTTAAACCAGTAATTTTTTCAGATCAAGAACTTAAACTCATTCAAGGCAAGATCAAAACTCGAGACTGCCTGGCCTTGGCGACAAAACAGGCCATGCGCAACCTGCCACAACTACCTGATGAGCTGCAACAAACAAATGACTGCGAAAAAATTAAGCAACAATTGGAAATCTCTTTACAAAAAGAGCCTGACTCTTCTCTTTCAGCAGTAGCCTTAGCTGAAATCAAAGAAGTTCAAAAAATAGAAAAAGTTGAAAAAATTAATGCCGCAATTGAACCACAAATTGAAAAAGAAAAACTTAAATCAGTCCCTAAAATTGAAGAAAAAGAAGAAAAAATTGAAATTCCAGAGCCAAAAAAAGAAATAGAAAAGCCATCCACAAATAAACCAGATACACCAGGCTTTGAGCCTTTAAGCTCACAGATTGAGCGCAAACGCCAAGAATTAATACATAAAAAAAATAAAAAAACTATCGGGCAAATCGCTGAAAAATACAAAGAAATCTTTAAACACAACTCTTACAAACTCAAGAAACCTTTTAAACACTTATGGAGAAAGAGTAAACAACTAACTCAAAACTTTGTTAAAAAAACAAAGAAAATTAAATTAACTTCAATCTTAGCAGCTACAAAAAAAATCAGCAAAAAAATTCTTAAATCTGTTCAATTTGTAAAAAAAATAAACCCAAAGAACTTAAAATTTTGGCAAAAAAAACCAGCTGACATCTATCTCAATCAGTATAGCAAAAGAAAAGCAGCCAGGCGCATGCTCATCATCCTCTTCCCAATCTTAATGATTGGAGCTGCTGGGCTGTGGTGGCGACAACAGCGTCAGCTGACCATCAACCAAGCCCAAGAATCCATGCAGCCAGCTTTGAACCTTTACCAAGAAGCCCAGCAGCTCCAACAAACTGACATCATTGCAGCGCGCAATAAAACTGAACAAGCTATCAACACTTTAGCCAAATTAAAAAAAGATCAACAAGGCAACCGCCTGGCTGAAAATCTAATCACTCAACAACTTGATGAAGTCAAAAACTTTTACCAAGTAGTGAACACTGATGCCCAGCTTGATGAACTAGACATTTTCTATAACTTGCGCCAACTGGATCCAACTTTCATCAGCGCCAACCTCACCAGCAACAACCAATTTTTAATTCTACTTGATGAAGAAGAGCAAAAACTGGCTTTAGTTAATCAAGAAAACCAGGAAACTCAACTGATTGAGCTAGCTGAAGATGTTAAGGCCCGGGATATTATCGCCGATAATGAAAGTGTTTACCTGTTGGGCCAGGGAATTTATCAATATGAAATTAATAACAACCCAGATTCATCCTCTGCTCAACTCATCAAAGAACAAGGCGATTCTGACCGCGAAGCTACATCATTAGGTATTTTTAATTCTTATCTCTATGTTTTTAATCCAGAAAAAAGAAACATTTACCGTTATATTATCCAAGATAATGATCTATCTGATCCAATTGGCTGGTTGATTGATAAAACCGGGCTAGAATTTGAGGAGATTAACCATATGAACATTAATGGCCAAATTTGGCTCAGCACGCAAAACGCGGACATAAAACAATATGGAAAAGGAGAACCAGTTGATTTTTCCTTAGCTCCAATCGAGCCTCAGCTTGAACAAATTAGTGACATTTTTACTGATGAAAATTCAGAATATATTTACGTTTTAGATTCTCAGCAGCAACGGATAGTAGTTTTTAATCAAAAAGGTGAACTCTTTCAACAGATTACAGCTGCAAATTTAGCTGGAGCTACACAAATAACAGTCAATCCTGAGACTCAGCAACTTTTTGTGCTTAATGGGTCGCTGGTTTATACTTATAATTTAAACCAAGAATAATTTTCTCCTCCTGAGCTCTTCTGCCAGTCATGCTAGAATACGTTTATCATGATTTTGCTAAAAAATACTCGCGCCAGACATGACTATGAGATCAAAAACGACCTAATGGCCGGTGTGGTTTTAACTGGACCTGAAGTTAAAAGTCTGAGGCTAAAAAATGGCAGCCTTAAAGGTAGCTATGTGAAGATTATTGGCGAGGAGGCCTGGTTAATTAATGCTCAGATTAATCCTTATAAATATGCGGATAATCAAGATTACGATCCTAAGCGTAGCCGCAAACTATTGTTGACTAAAAAACAAATTTTTAATTTATTAGATATACAAAACTCGACTGGTTTTGCCATTATTCCTCTTTCTTTTCAACTCTTAGACAATAAAATCAAACTGAAAATTGGCGTTGGTAAAGGACGCAAAGAATATGAAAAACGGAAAAAACTTAAAGAGCGGGACTTAAAAAGAGAGTTGGCTAAAAGTTATAAAAACAAAAATTTAAATTTTTAGCTATTTCGTAACAACTCTCATGATTAATTTTTCGCAGGCCCAAAAAAAATTCTTCCAATATCTTAATTTTTATTCTTTTTGTTATTTAAGCCTAATTCTCTTTTTTGCTTTACTCCTGTGCAAACCAATTGATTTTACTGTTCAAGATATTGGCCGGCATCTGACTAACGGCCGAGAAATCTTGTCTGGCAATTGGAAAGTACTGTACAGCAATCATTATTCCTATACCATGCCTGAAGCTAAGTTTGTTAATCACCACTGGCTGTCAGGAGTATTTTTTTTCTTAATCGAACAAGCTGCCGGACTTAAAACCTTACATCTTTTTCATATTTTGCTCTATAGCACAGGTTTAATATTTTTATTAAAAATTATTAAAAAACATAGTAATCATTTTCTTACTTTAACCTTAGGCATAGCTGCAGCTTTGCTACTCAGCGCCAGGGCCGAAATCCGCCCAGAAACTTTTGGTTATGTTTTTATTTGTCATTCTTTGTGGCAGCTAGACAAAATTCTGTCGGAGAAAAAAATTAAATGGCAACAATTTTTACTTTTACTTGTCCAGCAAATTCTCTGGGTCAATTTGCATATCAGTTTTATTTTTGGCATTTTTGTTTTTTCAGTACCAATTTTGGTGCAGTTTTTAAAAAATGAAAAAAAATTTAGCAAACAACTGGTTTTTTTAAATATTAACTTAACGTTAATCTCCCTAGTTAACCCTCACTTTCTTCTGGGGTTAATCCAACCTTTAGCCATTTTTCATGATTATGGTTATAAAATTGTGGAAAACCAAAACTTATGGTTTTTACTGAAAATAATTAATAAATCCAATCTATATTACTGGTTTTTACTACTATTAACCTTCCTTCTTGTCACTTGGAAAAACTTTCTTTTTGATGAAGATTTAATTTTTGCTATCACAGGTTTAATACTTGGATTCATTGCTTTAAGAAACCTCCCCTTATTAGCTATTTTTCTTTTGCCTTATCTGGGACAAAAAATTAACCAAATCGCAAACAAGCTTCAATGCACAAACTGGCAGATTGAAGAATCAACAAAAAAACTTTTTCTCCTAATTATTTTCAGCAGTATATTACTAATTAGTTATCCCACGAGACTAAAAAACAAGATCAAACTAGGAGATTTTTCTGAGCAACATCAAGCTGCTGAGTTTTTTGAAAAAAAACAACTTAAAGGCCCTATTTTTAATAACTATGATTTAGGCAGCTACCTAATTTATCATCTTTATCCGCATGAAAAAGTCTTTACAGATAATCGCCCTGAGGCTTATAGCAAAAAATTCTTTGAACAAACTTACATTCCTATGCAAGAGAATCCTAAAATTTGGTCAGAAATGTCTAAAAAATACAATTTTCAAACCATTTTTTTCGGCACTAGAGACCTCACTCCATGGGGACAAAAATTTCTTTATTTAATAAAACAAAATCCAAATTGGCAATTAACCTATGAAGACCAATTTTGTCTTATCATGAAAAATGTCAATTTAAAGTCAGATCTGTAGTTTACATTTATTCCTATTGAGGCGCTTCCCGCGGACTTTAGTCCGCGGGTATTCTAGCGTAAAAACAAATTATCCAATGACAAATTTTATAAACAACCCATCAAGTTTGACCATCTCATTTTTAAGTAATAAAATATTACTTAACATGAAAGCTAAAAATGTCACTTCCACTAATGCAAAAGGGCAAATAGTCATTCCCAAAGATATTAGAGATAAACTTGGGATTACTCCTCAAGTTCCTTTATACGTAACAAAAAAAGAAAATACTGTTTGCATTCAGCCAATACATGATGTCATCACTGAAGATAAAAACAAAAAAGAGTATCTTGCAATATTAGATGAAACTCACGGCACTTGGCAGGATGAAAACTGGGGAAGGCATAGAAAAAAAAGAAGGAAAATTGAATTAGAAGCTACGGAAAAGAAAAAACAGCCATGGTAATCTTGGATACTAATATCATTATCGATCATCTCAGACAACCAGTTCAAGACACCGCTTTAAAACAAATTGTTAAAAAGGAACTAACTCAAAATTTAGCTATTTCAATCATAACAGTCCAAGAATTATTTGAAGGATTAAGTACAAAAAATCCTGCCAAAAAAAATTCTATGCTTAGAACAATTAAACCTTTGAAAAAACTTCCCTATAATTTTAAAACTGCGCAAAAAGCTGGAATATTAATCAGAGATTCTAAAATACAAATTGAATTTGCAGATGCAGCAATCGCCGCTACTTGCCTCTCTTATGAAGCCAAGCTTCTTACTTTTAACAAAAAACATTTTGCTCAAATTCCTGACATTCAATTTTATCAATAATGTATTTTGATAATAAACCATACGAACCTTTCAAACTGTTTGCAAACTTTCTCTTTTTCAGGTTTAATAATGAATAGAGTCATAAACACTCTACGTATTAACTAATTAAAATTATGCAAAAAAAATTTTTCTGGCCTGCCTCTTTAGTAGTGATGGGCTTTGTCTTACTTGCTTCTAACTTAGGAATGCTTCCTGTAGATTTCTGGAATTTATGGCCAATTATTTTGATTGTTGTTGGCTTAGGAGGACTGATTACTTCAGATAATGACGAATGGCTTTACCAAGAAAAAAAACCTAGCAAAAAGAAAAAATCTAAAAGTAAAAAAAAGAAAAAATAATTTTCATTTATTAAACTGTATTTTAGACTTCTCCAGCTAAGTCTTAGAAAGTCTGTGTGTCTGATTCACAATCTTCATTCCAAATAGCAATAGATGGGCCTGTGGCTGCAGGTAAAGGCACCGTCAGCAAATTAGTAGCCAGTCGTTTAGGATTTTTATATGTCGATACTGGTGCCATGTACCGCATGACTGCTTTACTAGGAATCAGAAATCAAGTAAACCTTGATGATGAACAAGCACTACTCCCCTTGGTAAAAAAATCAAAAATGGAAATGCGTACTCCCAATGAAAACGAACAGGATGGACGCTTAGTTACAGTTTTCCTAAATGGTGAAGATGTATCTTGGAAAATTCGCACTGAGGAAGTCAGCCAAGGCTCTTCTAAAGTCGCAGTTCATCCTTTAATTAGAAAAGAACTAGTGAAAAAACAGCAACAAATTGCTGAGGCTCAGAGTGTGGTCATGGAAGGCAGGGATATTACTCATACAGTTTTGCCTAATGCTGATTTAAAAATTTTTTTGACTGCTAATGAAATTGTGAGAGCTAAAAGACGTCATTTAGATTTATTAACCAAAGGAATAGATGTAGAGTTTGAAGAAGTTTATCAGGATTTATTGCAGAGAGACGCACGAGATTCTGGACGAGAAACTACTCCTTTACAAATCACACCAGATGCTTGGGTAATTGATACTTCTGATTTATCCATTAATAAAGTGATAGAACTGATTACGACTAAAGTTAAAGTAATGCAGGAGAATAAATAGCTTCCCTAATTAAATAATTATTGTTACTAGTGAAAGTTTTTTATGGCTGAGAATGAGATTCCACAAGACTCCACACCAGAGGAACAAAATAAAAAAACAAAAAAAAAGGGAACTAATAAACCTAAAAAATCTAGGCTAGAAAAAGAAGCCGAAGTATTTCAACAAAAAATGATTGCTCCTTTGTTATTATTTTTAACTTTAGGAATATCTTTATTTTTATGGATGATGGGCTAAAAATTTAAAAAAAAGTAACAGCCCGATTGCTTTAGAGAAAATCTACTATAAAATTTGCGGCTGTGGTGATTTTTTTTCTGGTTTTGAAGTCGGCTTAACAAAATAAGCTCGATTGCAAGCCCGTAAAGGCTGAGTTCCCTTGGCAAATACTTCTGTAGTCACAGACGGACAACCCGCACAAGGCAAAGTCCCAGTGGTGGCACAAATTTGCACTTGCTCATAACCCTCTGGATAAGAAAATTTATGAGGATTATCTTTGTCTAACATTGACTGCATAATCTCACTCCAAATCGGAGAAGCTCCTGTTATTCCAGAAGCCACATAACTCATTGAAGAATTATCATTATTCCCCACCCAAACACCAACTAGACGATTCGTTGTATACCCAATAGTCCAGTTATCACGCAAATTATTAGTAGTCCCAGTTTTCACTGCCACTTCATGTCCAGGAATTTCCAGAACTGAAAATCTTCCAAAAGCTGGCACTCGCGCCAGATTATCAGACAATACACTCGTAATCCGATAAGCAGCTAAAGGATCCAAAACCTGATTTTGCTGACATTCAGCTGGATTTTTAAAACAAGTATTCTGATATAAAACATCACCATGATAATCCTTAATCTCAATAAAAGGATCCAGATCAACCCGATGCCCACCATTGGCAAAAGCTCCATAAACTTTAACCATGTCTGTCATTAAAACCTCACCTGCTCCAAGAGTCAGAGATAGACCAAAACGAGACCGATCAGTCCAAGTACTGATACCCATTTCATCGCCTTTATCTAATAGCTTTTCCACCCCTAAACCAGCCAGAGTTTTAACTGCTGGCACATTATAAGAATTGGCTAAAGCTTGACGAATCGTAACCCGACCATGGAACCTACCATCATAATTTTGCGGACTGTAAGGTTTTGAGCCAGGAATGTGATAAGTAATAGCACTATCATCAATAGTAGACCAAGGTGTTTTACCATTTTCAAAAGCGGTAGCATAAGTCAAAGGTTTAATTGAAGAGCCGGGTTGGCGCGGCCGTAAGGTGACGTTCACCTGGCCGTCATTAGCAAAATCAAAATAATCTTTACTGCCCACCATGGCCAGGATTTCTCCTGTTTGCGGATTCGTCACCAAGGCCGCGCCATTGCCAATATTCAAACGTTCTATTTTTTCAATTTCCTGAGTAACAATCTCCTGCGCTTTAGTTTGTAAATCTAAATCTAAAGTTGTACGGACTTCTAAACCGCCTTGTTGCACCACATCTTCCCCATAGCGCTCAGCCAACAACTTTCTCACATACATTACAAAATGAGGTGCCCTAATATCTATAACATCAGTTCTGTAACTTAGCTCCTCTTGCTCTGCTTTGTAGGCTTCTTCAATACTAATAAAATTCTCTTCCACCATGCGGCGCAAGACTTCTTTTTGGCGACGTTGGCTGAATTCAGGATTAGAACCGAACGGAGTATAAACAGAAGGCGCTACTGGCAAACCAGCCAGTAATGAACTTTCACCTAAACTTAAATCTCGAGCCGGCTTATTAAAATATTTCCAAGCTGCTTCTTCAACACCATAAGTGGAACCACCATAAGGCACTTCATTGAGATACATTTCTAAAATTTCATCTTTAGAATAAGTGCTTTCCACTAAAATTGCCAACAAAACTTCTCTTAATTTTCTCCTAAGGGTTCTTTGGTTGTTAAGTAAACGATTTTTAACTAGCTGTTGAGTGATTGTAGACCCTCCCTGAAGGTTATCGCTTTGCAAATTTTTGAATAAAGCTCTAACAATTCCAGTTATGGAAAAGCCATGGTGATGATAAAAATTCTTATCTTCAATAGCTATAGTGGCATTAATCATGTGCTGAGGTATCTGCTCTAATGGCACAATGGTGCGATTTTCGTCTTTATAAATGCGAAATAAAAGCTTGCCATTGCGGTCTAAAATCCTAGTAGTAACTATTTGTTCTTTTTCTGTTAAATCTAATGCTGAAGGTAGATCTTTGAAAACTAAATCATAGGTATACCAAGCAGTGCCTAGAATAAAAATTGTCAAAATAAAAGAAACTAAAAAAGAGTGACGGCTGTATAAAAACCATCTGCCCAGCTTTACCATAAATTTGGGCAAATAACGCTGGCGCGGTTTTAGGATATTTTTTAAACGCCGCCAAAACCCATGATATTTTTGCTGAATAAATTTTTTAATAAATTTTACAAACTCCAGTAAAAAATGTCCTTTTTTGGGGTAAATAGTTTTTGATTTTCTTTTTAAAAATTTGGGTAGTTTAAAACTTTTTAAACGCGGTCTAAATTTTTTCTTTTTTTGTTTGAATAAAGCTAGTTGCTTATCTCGATGAAATTTTTTCTTGATTTTTAGGATGAGGATCTTGACATAGTATCTTAGCAAAGCAACAATTTCCCCTATAGCATCAATTATTAATTTAAATCCGCTAACTACAGAGAATGCGATTTCAACAACCAACAGCTTTAATCTAGCTGTTAATGGAACAAAAAAACCTGTCAAACTCCTCTTCATCTGAGAAATAAATTTTGACAGCTTTTCTTTATTATTAAACTGGTGAAAACTTGGCAAAGAAAAACCCACGATTGGGGTATTTTATCACAAGCACTAAAAAAGAATCAATCACGAGCATAAATATATATTTAATGACATAATAAGACTTAATCATGCTAAATAAATATGTAAATTGTTTGATAAGCAAAGACGCCATCATAAAACGAATTTACAATATGCTAAAATCTAGCTCATGCTTAATTTCAATTTTGCCAATCATCACATTTGCGTTAGCGAAAAAAAAGATGGTTCTTTTCGCCAACTGGAAGAAATTCACAATTTTGTTAAAAAACAAGCTGACAAACCAATTTGCTATTTTCATCATCAGCATCAAGCCCACCGTTTTCATTTAACTAACCTAGCCCAATTAAAACAAGAAATCTGGGCTGACAGTGTCATTACCGATCAAGATGTAAATCTATGCATGACTGTGGCGGATTGTTTTCCTGTAATTTTATATGAACCTGAACAAAAAGTTTTAACCATGATGCACTGTGGGTGGAAACCACTGCTGCAAAATATTATTGAATTAACTATTTTAGATATGCAGCTAAGTTTTAACTGTCAGCCAGCAAAAATGCTGGCTTGGATTGGGCCAGGGATTCACTCTTGCTGTTACAAGTTTAAACAAGAGCCTTTGCAAAACTTATTAGTAGATTGGCAACCATTTATTCAGCAAAATAAAAATCAAGAGTGGGAGATTGATTTAAGCGGGTTTATTGAAAAGCAGCTTAGAGAAAAGGGAGTAAAAATCACTAATATTAGTAACATTCAGACCTGCACTGGATGCAGTCCAAATTTAGCTTCGCATTTTAGGAAAGATAAAAAGAGAATAGTTATTACTGTTACCCCTCAATCAAGAGATGTCTTGCAGTAAAGATTTTAATTCACCTAGCAAAAATTGATCTCCAATCTCTTCCGCTTTTGCAATCAATCGCTTATACAAATATCTTGCTTCCATAAACCCAATTTTTCGTTCATCTAAAGCTTTTGCAATTTTTCCCTCTAAAACAGCAGCCTCAGATCGATCAAAAAGATTCACAGTGTCAACAGCTCTTGTCAAATACAAACCGATTGGATCTGGTTCTATTTCTCTAGCTGCTAATTTTGGATTAAGATGAGCCTTAAGTCCTCTTGGGAAATGCTCTCGAGCTTCATCTTCTGAAAGATACATTTCATCTAGCCCTTCAATTTCTAAACGAGTTACTTCAACAAAAGGCAAAAAAGTTTGAAAAAGAGCTTCAGCAAAATTATCAGCATCTTCTTCGTAGTCAACATCTCTTAATTTTTTAACATCTTCAGCTTCAAAAGATCCGTCATCAGCAATATCAAACAACCCAAGTTTAATTTGAATAGCATGTCTGAGTTCCTCTAATATAGCTTTAGCAATAGCTTCCTTTTTAAAAGCAAAATGGCATTTTCTGTTTTCAGTCATGCTTACAGCTGAATGTTGCTGATCTGAAAGAATATCCTCTGGCAAAGATGTATAAACTTCAATCATTTGACCAGAATCTTCATCCATTCTTAGTCCTGCCATAGCCTGTCCCCAATAATTACGATCAGCTAACCTAGCTGCACGAAAAATAATTGAGATTTCCGCAAGATCTTGTATAGGATAGCCACATGAAGTTAAAATTGTTTTTATAGCTCTTCTATCAATCTTGACTGAAAAAAAACCATAGCCACTTATTGTTGGCTCTCCGACTACTTTCTCAGGATTAGGTGTAAAAGGCACTTCTTCTAAATGAGGTGTTAACTCTCTCAAGGCTGATTCCACTCTCGTAGCATCAGTTTTATGATTATCTCTTACGTCAGTTTCTACACTTTTTTCAGATCGTTTCATAAAAATTAACTCATCATTTTATACTTTTATTTACAGTATACTCCTACAACGGGCAAGCACCGCTCTCACACTTCAAGTGCTCAAAATTAATATCCTCGATCAAGTCATCCTTACCATCACTAGCTTGGCCAATCTCGCGAACCACTTTCATAAAACTATTAGAAGTAACAGCTTCTTCAGGCTGATACTCATAAGCAGTTTTATCCATTTTTGGCATTAAGCTGCAAGTTTTAACCTTAGGCTGATATTCCATGACAATCTTTTTATATTCAGCAAAAGTGACTTTTTCTGGATCATATTTCAAAGTATAAGAAACTTGATTTCCTCGATCACTTAAAGGCTTACCTTTTTTATCTACCCCTACAATCCAATACTTTTCCAAGAGCATTAACCATTTATATTGATCTTCAGGTGTAGCTTCACTGGCGGTCATCAAACTGCCATTCATACCCAACTTGCAAATAGCTGGCTGGGTGGGGAAACCAATCGCTACTGTGCCAGGATAGCTTTTCAGTTCTTTGAAAGGATAATTGCGGCGGCGATATTCTTCCACTACTTTAGCATCCTCTTTAAACTGGACCCAGCGAATATACTCGCGCATAGCTGGCAAATGAGCTCCTTCAGTCAAAGCAAACAACTTCGAAACAGTCCCCGAAGGCTTAATCGTTGTATTGGTATGAGGCACATTAACACCCATCTGCTTGGCATATTTTTCCACTTCTTCTTCTACAGCTCGTTTGAACCGTGACAAAGTCATCCAAAAATCTTTAGATTTTTTCTCATCAACTACATCTTTAAAAGAATAGCCAAACTGATTCCAAGCAAATTCATGAATGCCTGTCATACCTACACCAATCCTATTGGTGCGCTTCACCTCACGAGTATACAAACAATCCATAGTATTAACCCTCATTAAAGCACGGGCGGCGGCGCGAAAAGCCTCTTCAGCTGCATCAAGATCTGGAGCATGGAATGGCACTACGTCAGCGATGACACAGTAGCCGCCCAACATATTCAGACTGATTTCACCACAGGGGTTTGGAATCTGCGTGTAATACTTAGAGTTAGCCCGCTTAGCAATATCAGACAGCATTTCTTTAGTTTCTTTAAAAGGAGAATATTTTTTACTATTAGAAAACTCGCCATCCAGATAGCCATCATACTCATCATCATTCTGCACCAGCTTATGCTGATTCACAAATCCTGGTTCTCCTGTTCTATCATAATATTGAGCTTTAAGTATATCTTCTAACACATTTTGCGCGTGCTTATTATCCTGAGCCCAAAATTTTTCATCTACTGCTACACTGTTGTTAGCCGACCATAAATTACCACCTTTTTTAATAGAAATAAACTCATCTATATCTGGATCAGTCCAGACTTTAACAGCAATCCGGGCAGCTCTTCTAGCCCCACCGACCAGCACACACTCAGACAAATAATGATCCACAAACATTGTTTGTTTCCAAGGCATCATCCCGGCATTTTTAATCGTCGCTACTTTTTGAAAAGCCTTCATCAACGGCTTAGGGCCAGAAGCTGGACGATTTTGCATACCCTTAATCTTAGTGCCACTGGCACGAACATTAGTAAAATCTAGCACTAGCATGTCGTCACGGTAGCGGCGCTGATATGCCATGATTTCTAATTTTTCTACTGCCTGAGCCCAGCCTTCACGAGTGTCAGGAATCTCAAACCAAGTTGCATTTTTATACTTAGTTTTAGCTTCTTTACGGCTTTCATCCTCACCCCATTCAAAATCTGGGTGTTCCTCGTCTAAAACCACACGCAAAGCTGGCATGTTATCCCAATTGACCACCATTAAATCATCATCATAAGAACGGCCCACACCAGAACCATTTAGTAATAAATAGAACAATAAATAAGAAGTAGAAGCAGTACTACAGTTGGTAAATACCTCCATATTTCGCCCTGGTTGATCTGCATCACCATGCTGCAAATGGCGACCGCTCATCAGAATGGAAGCATTAGCAATATGTTTACGCAAAATTTCATATTCTTCCTGGCGATGTTCTTCTTGATCTTCAGGAATTAAACGCGTGTTTCCCAGAGCCACCCGCTTAGCTACTTCAGACCATTTTTCTAATCTGCCCTTTTCATCAGTGCGCAAATAAGTACGCTTGGCTACAGCTCTGCCCAAACCTTTAGCCAGAGTCCTGTTGGTAAACTCCATTTTTTTCTTGGGCAGATTTTTTTTCTTTTTCTTTTTTCTGGGAGACATAAGCCTTGTCTTTCTGTGGCTAATAATTAATTCGCAAATTAGTATGGGATGTAGGAGCTCATTTCTGAGGGGCAAGCCCCTCAGCGTTTTGTCTTCTAAAGAAGACAAAGCCTGCTCCCCTGTCGCTTACGGGGTATTAAACCCCGAAGCTCCACTAAGGGGATTCCCCCTTAGCACCCCATTCTGATTTGTTCCCCGGAGCAAGCTCGCGGGGTATAAATCATAATTACTTATTTTTATTTAGCAAACACTTTATTAATTTTTATATTTCTTTTTTTAATTCTTGAATCTCTTTTTCAAAATCTTCCAAACTATCAAAATCTCTGTACACTGTAGCAAACAGTAAATAACTTAACCGATCAATTTTTTTCAGTCTATTGATGACTAAATTACCAATCTGCCAGGATTTTATCTCTCTGGTTTTTTTACTTCTTAATTTTTGCTCAACCTCATCTATTAATTCATTAATCTCAGCCATAGAAATTGGCCGCTTCCAGGTGGCCTTCATCAAACCTCTTTTGATCTTTTCTCTGCTAAAACTTTCTACTGATCCATTTTTCTTAATAACTTTTAAATCTAAACCTTCTATCCGCTCATAAGTGGTAAAACGCCGTCCACAGCTATCACATTTTCTCCGTCTTCTAATTGCTTCACCTTCATCACTGACACGCGAATCAATAACGCTGGTCTGTGAAGTAAAGCAATAAGGACAATGCATTTAAAATGTTATTTGTTAATAATTTTTACGTGATACACCCGTAATTAGAATGTCTGCTCAAAAACAAATTCCACAATATATAGTGGCTGTTTGTTTAAGCAACCACAATATATTGTGGTTGTGAACGATGAGGATTATTAGAATCTCACAAAAAAAACAATGTGTCAACTCACACAAACATATACAAAAAATATCAATTTTTACAAAAAAAATTAAAGAAAAAAATTATTTAAAATTGGGAACGAAGTTCCTTGAGTAAAACTAAATTTTGCGCATTTAATTCATCAATTACTGAACGCTGCTCATCATTAAAAGATTTAGCTAACTGCTGCGCCTGTTGAATATTAAAAGACAAATTACGGCTAACATACTTTTTCATTTTCTCGGAACTATTCTCAACTAACACCTGCTGAGCTACCTGGTGAAAATACTTTTGTGATTTCGTTAAAGTAGAAACCGCCATTTCTGTTTTACCCTTTGCTTGTAAAGCTTGAGCCATTTCCCAGCGCAAATGCCCATAATCAATTTTCAATTTTATTTCTTCATCACCTCGAGCAATGATTAACAATAATCGATCCATCCCTACCAAAACTGGGTAAAAAATATGATCAGGTAAAACCTGCTCTCCCCAATAGAAGCTGCGGCAACTAGCTGAAGATGTACGGGTAGAATAAAGCTGATTAGCGGAAAACAAAGACACCACAAAAATAGTCAGGCCAAAAACCAAGCCAATTAACCCCAAAACAAAATGTGAGCGAGTAATTTCTGTCATATAAAAATGCCAGGCGGCCTTGAACAAAGCTCCTACCAAGCGACGAAGAACTTATTTTATCAAAAAAAAAATACTAAGCAAGTAAAAAGCCTTACTTGACTAGCAGTTCAAAGTACATAAAAAAACTAAAAATGAATTAACAACACCATTCCCCAGAAAGAATGAATTAGAATTAAAGTATAAATATTTTTCTCCACTTCAAATACTAAAGCCTGTCCCAAAGCAAACATCATCATTAACCAAATCTGCTGCCCAATCGCAACCCCAGAGAAACGCAATATTGAGTTAGGTATATGGAATAACAAAAAAATCATCGCAGTAAACAAAACTCGCTGAAATAAATCCAAATTCTTAAATTCAAACCCGAGCACACTCTGCACAAAACCAAAAAAGAAAATGCTTTCCCAAAAAGCAGTTAACATAGATAAGAAAAACTCCCACCAAAATTTATCACTTAAAAATAAATTTACCTTAACAACCTCAGATTTACCTTGCAAGTAAGCAAAAATGATAGCTGTAAACCCAAAAATCCCAGAATAAAAAAGGCCTTTTAACAAACCTTTTTTTGTCAGATTAAAAACTCCAGACTTAATAATTCGTTTATCTTGAACAATACTTAAATACATCCAGATCGGGAGACCCATAAACATGGCTTTGCCAATAGTTTCATCAAACAAGACAGAAAAATTAAATAAACTGCGATACAAAATCCACATCAATAAAGAAATGCCGACAATCGCCATAAAAAGCTGTTGATTATTCAAACTAGCTACAACAGGTGTAGTTTTTTTTCTTGATTTGGACTTTTTACTTTTTGATGATGGCATCTAGGGCAAGTTTAAGTGCTTGTTGTTTATTATTAGAAAAAGTGTCAATAACTACATCGTATAGATCTGGACGCCAAAAATCAATTGGATTATCTGCTGCAGCAGGCCCTTGCTCAACAACCCATTTTTGCCATTCTGACTGATACATCCTTCTCCATTTCGCAAGATTGGTTTGATAACGATCTATTAAATGTTTTTTAGCTGTTTCCACATCTACTTCATCTCTATTCACAATCCGATCAATCCTCACAGCATCTTCACTACAAACAACTAATATTTTTAATACCTCAGGTAACTTTTGACCCATAAAACCTGATAGCCAAGATTCAATAATCCAATGTTCTTCTACTTGTAATTTTTCTCTAATGCCTAAGTCTATCTGGCGATCAAAATCATCACTATAAGCCTCAGCAGTGTGATGAATTTTTTGTTCATCATCATAAAGACCTTTTTCCACAGCATACTGGCGCATAAACTCACCACCACTAAAACCTTTCCAACCATCAAACTTCAATTCTTCCTTCAAGAGCTTCATTAAAGTTGTCGTTCCCGAACCAGGCAAGCCAGAGATCGTCACATTTTTACATTTATATTGATAATTAAAATCTGAAGAAGGCATTTTTTATATATCTTTCCTTGAAATTTTTAATAAAAGTTAGTTTAACACAAATTTACCTAAAATCTGCTTGATGAAGCTTTTTAAACTATTTCTTGTGTTTTCGCTGCTGACATTCCACTGCTGTTCCCATAGCATGATCAAGCTTTTGAATTTTCTGCAAAGCTTCATTATAGCTAAGTAGACTATTGTCCTGAGCAAAAAAATGAAACACTTTATTACGACAATGCAACCAACCATCCCAAAGCTGAATCGCAGCTTTCTGAGAACATAAACGCCCCACATCATCATAGAGCCAATATTCATCTCTCAAACGTTTGGGTAAATCCGGATTTAATGCCCGGCCAATGCGAAAACGCCGACCAAAATATGTCTTTTTATCAATTAATTTAAGCTCAAATAATAATTTTTTTAAAAAGCCTTCATAAGCTTTAGACATGGAAAAAACTAAAAAAGAATAATCTTCCAAATACTGATCTTGCTCAGCATAATGATTAACTAGCTGTTCTGTTACATCAATTAATTTTTTTTGTCTATCTGTTAAAAACTGATACCAATTTCTTGTCTGGAAATTCATAAAAAATCGCTTTCTATAATAATTAACTTTAATAGAGATAAATTAAAAAAAATGTTAAACTAATTAATACGTTTATTCATTATAAACAGCAAAATACAGCCGTGCAAAATCTGTAACAGCCATGAAGAAAAAATTTCCCACCCACCAGCAGCAGATAACTAAACTACAACAAAAAATGCGATCTTTGTTACATGGCCAAAAAATCATCAATCAAAATCCAAACAAAATTAAAAATAAAACAGCAGTAAAAAATAGACAAATATACTTTAAAAAAATAAGCAAAATTCTTACTCCAATAAAAAAACTGTTTTTTTTGCCTTTAAATTTAATTAAAAAATGTACAAAAAAGAAAAAGTTAAGATTTTTACTTAAATTAATTTTCTTTCCTCTAATCAATCCTTTTGGCAGAGTTCTGAGTTTAATTTTACTCATAGCTGGATTAATAGGCATGGGCTATTTAATTCAGCAATTACCTTCACCTCGTCGACTAACTTCTACGGAAAATTATGCTGTTAGCACTCAAATTTTTGATCGTCATGATCAACTTTTATATGAAATCTTTTCTGAAGAAAACCGTGTTCCTATTCAAATTGAAAAATTACCAGAACATGTTTACCAAGCTACTATATCCATTGAGGACAAAAACTTTTACCATCATTTCGGCATTGATATTCAGGGGGTAGCCCGCGCCTTGCGCAACAATTTAAGCTCAAATTCTTTAGAAGGCGGTTCTACAATCACTCAACAATTAGTAAAAAATGCCCTACTTTCTCCAGAAAGATCTATTAAAAGAAAAGCTAAAGAAGCAATTTTAGCCATGTTAACCGAGATGCTCTATTCTAAGGAACAAATTTTAGAAATGTATCTTAATTACATCTCTTATGGAGGCACTTCTGTAGGTATTGAAGCAGCAGCTCAACGCTACTTTGGCAAACCAGCCAAAGAATTAAATATTGCTGAAGCTGCATTACTTGCCGGACTACCTCAAGCTCCATCTAGATACTCACCTTTTGGTTCCAACCCAGAACAAGCCAAAGCCAGACAAGCGCAAGTTCTCAGAAGAATGAGAGAAGATGGCTATATTACTTCTGAAGAAGAAGAACAAGCCAAAAATCAAGTACTAGAATATGCTTTGTCAAAAACTGAAATCAAAGCTCCTCATTTTGTTTTTTATGTCAGGGATCTACTTTATGAAGAATATGGTGTTGATAAAGTTGAAAAGGGAGGGCTACGCGTTAAAACAAGCCTAGACCTAGATTTACAAGAAACAGCTCAAGCCTCAGTTTCCGCAGAAATTGCCAATTTAGAAAGATATCGCGTTGGCAATGGAGCTGCATTGATCACAAAGCCCCAAACTGGCGAAATCCTAGCTATGATAGGCTCCAAGGATTACTTTAATACTGAAGAAGACGGCCAAGTTAATGTTACTTTAGCCTTACGTCAGCCAGGTTCCTCAATTAAACCTCTAATGTATGCCACCACTTTTCAAGAAAAAACCCTCAATCCTGGTACGATTTTACTAGATGTCCCCACTTGCTTCCAAGTCCCAGGACAAAAATCTTATTGCCCAAAAAATTACGATGGCACCTTTAAAAGCATGGTAACAGTAAGACAATCTTTAGGTAACTCTTTAAATATTCCTGCTGTCAAAGCCTTAAGCACAGTTGGAATTGAAACCTTTATTGAACAAGCAACAAAAATGGGCATTAGCACTTGGAACGATCCTTCCAATTATGGATTATCCTTAACTTTAGGAGGCGGTGAAGTCACTATGCTGGACATGGCCCAAGCCTATAGCACTCTAGCAAATCAAGGCATAAAAGTGCCTCTGCACCCAATTTTAAATATAACTGATTATCAGGGTAATGAAATTTATGATTTAAATTTTGATGAGTTAGCTGAGGATTTTGATTATTTAAATAATTATGAAGATGGGGGCGGGCGCGGCGATCTGAAACGAGTGATGGATCGCGCGCCCGCCTATCTCACTAGTCACATCATGCAGGATAATAATGCTAGATTGATGGCTTTTGGTCCACGCTCTGAACTGGTTATTCCTGATCAAATAGTTAGTGCTAAAACTGGCACCACTAATAATTTAAAAGACAACTGGACTTTAGGTTTCACTCCAGAATATTTAGTCATCAGCTGGGTTGGCAATAATGATAGTGCCTCTATGAGTTATTTGGCTTCTGGGGTAACCGGAGCCGCGCCAATTTTCAATGATTTAATGAGTTATATTTTGCAAGACCAAGAACCAATTTGGCAGGAAAAGCCTCCTGATGTAATTTCCGGAGAATTATGTGCGAGTGGGATGCCTCCTCAAGCTTCTCTTAATGACGAAGATAAAAACTGCCAAATTTTAAATACAGATTTATACTGGAAAAAAAGTCGCCCTTCAAACTCAAAAGTTTACACTAAGGAAATCTGGATCAATCCAGAGACAGGTCAGCCGCCTGAACCAGGAAAACAAGTAGATGGCCTTGAACTACATAAAAAAAGAATAGTCCAAGATCCTGTGAGTGGTTCTTATTGTTCAGATTGTACAGTACAGACCAACGCTGAAGGACGCTCAATATATCATCAACAAAATATTAGTGTAGAAAATGGCAAAGTAGTACCAGAAGAAACAAAAAATTATCCTTAATAGTTATCCCGACTTGATATCGACTTGGCCATGAATCGCAGTTATCAAAAACAATTTAAACAAACTCAGTCTGTTTTTTCACGTCTATTTAAAAAAATTTTTCTGACAAAAAAATTGCAGGCATCTAAATCTAGTTCTCTAAAAACAAAAATTAAATTTTATTTAATTTTAATAATTATCTTAATTATTAGTGCTTTTTTTACTTTTTGGTATTTCTGGGAAATACCGCTATTATCACCATTATCTTCTTTAAGTAAGTTTAAATTTTTACCTGCTAGTTTAAGCGTTAAAAACCACAAAAAAAGAATCGTGTATGGTTTTTTACCTTATTGGAATTTAGATGACGCGATTATCCAGCCTGAACTAACTCATTTAAGTTATTTTGGGTTGCAAATTGGGGCTGATGGTAACATTATTACCAAGAATAGTGATGGCACTTTGCATCCAGGCTATAACAAACTAGATTCGGACAGGTTAATAGAATTAAGTCGACAAATTAATGACACTGGTAATCAAGTTGAAATTGTTTTGGTGCAATTTGATAATGACACAATTGTCAAAATTTTAAACTCTCCAGAAGCTCATAATAACTTAATCACTTCTCTAGATTCTTTACTGCTGGCTTACCCAATCAGCGGGATTAATATTGATATTGAATATACTGGCGAAATTACTGAAAAATTAAGGAAAAATTTTGTTATTTTAATGGAAAAAATTAATCAACATTTAGAACAAAAATATTCTGATGTAAAACTTTCAATCGATATGTATGCTACTGCTGCTTATGAGGAGGGATTATGGGATGTTGACCAAATTGGCAAAAATGTTGACTATATTATTGTTATGGCCTATGATTTCCACCGCCGTAGCTCAACCCAAGCAGGTCCAGTAGCTCCTTTATTTGCTGGGGAAGCAGCTTTTGATCTTGACATACACCAAAATCTTAGATCTTTCCTTAGTCAAGTGCCTAAAGAAAAAATTTTATTAGGAGTACCTTTTTATGGTTATGAATGGCAAACCGAATCCCGCTTACAAAAATCCAATACTTTCCCTGAAACAGGAGCCACTGCTACTTATAAAAGGGTGCAAAAAATCTTACAAAAAAAAGATGAACTGCAGGTGCAAACAGGCTGGGATGATGCTGCTCTTTCTCCTTATCTTTCTTATATCGAAGATGGAGAAATCTGGATGATTTATTACGAAGATCCTACATCTATCAGTTTTAAACTTGAGTATGTTCAACAACTCGATCTAGCGGGCATTGCCATTTGGGCTCTAGGTTATGAAGGTGAACACAGAGAGTTGTGGGATAAAATCGAAGAAAGGATTTAACTAAAAAAATGGAAATAAACATGAACATCTCACCTGAAAGAATAGATGAAGCATCGGCAAGAAAAACTGAGATACTACAACAGCTGCAACAAAATTACCCAGAAGAAAACTGGAACATGCAAAAACTTGAAGAAAACTGGAGACTTATAAAAAGTCTCAATGGCAAAGGTAAGTATGAACAGTTATCTGAATTAGGGAATCTAATGACAGCAATATTAGCACTTACTCTTTAAAAAAATTACTCTTCCATCTCTTTAGCCAGCCACCAGCTCCAACCGCCACAAGCCATTAAGAATAAGCCTCCTATCATTAAAGCAATAGTATTCGTTACTGAACCAGACTCATACATAGAACTCTCTGTAGCTACTACAGCTGAACGAGATGCTACTATAGTTGGGGTAGCAGATGGTGTGGAGATCAAAGAAGGGGTTGGAGACAATATTATTGTTGGAGTTGTCATTGGATAAGGATTACCTGAACCATAAGGAACATTTTCTGAACTATTAACAGTAGTTGAACTTGTAGAAACAGTCGGAGTAAGCGTAACAGTCGGAGTAATTGCGTCTTCGCTTTCAGCGCTAACCTGATAAGAAGATGCTGCTGCCTCACTTTCTGTGTTCACCTGAGCAATTTTTACTGCATTAGGATCTTCAACAACAAAAGACTCAGTTACTTCGACAACATCACCAGTTTCAGGATCAACATAAGAATAAGTTACTGTATGTTCACCTGGATCAAGAGTCTCTTTTAAGGCTTCTAGATCAATCTCAAATTCACCTGCAGCGTCCGCTGTCACCTCAGCTTCGATTTGATTATCAGAATGAATCTGTATCTGTACTTTTACATTAGGTGCAGCTTGACCCTTAATCTTAGGTTTCGTGTTGGTAACTAATTTACCACTATTACTAGCTGTTTGAGATATATTTAGAATAGCACTGGCACTAGAATCAACCTTCCCCTCTTCTGCTTGGTCTAAAAGTTCGGTCAAACGGCCACTAATTGAAGATTCTATATTTGCAGAAGAAGGACTATCAACTACAGACGTTTGGGGTGCCTCTGCTGGAGAATTCCCTAAGTTCTGAGCTGACTCTGTAGCCTGCTCATTTGTGCCAATACTTCCTGAATCCGTGGCTGTAGCCTGATTATTAGCTTCTGTAACTTGAGATAATTTTCCAAAACTTAGTTCTGCAACAGGTTGAGCTTCAGCAATAACAAATTGATGAGTAATAACCTCATTAAGACTTTCTCCTTGGATAGTCAATTGGATCTTTTCATCGGCAGACAAAACTACATAATCAGTTGCTGCTTTATTCATAGCTTTTGATAAAGGGACTGCCCAGCTACCTGAAGATTGAACCAGACTAGACATCGGCCCAATTAACTCATTAGTCACATAAACAATGCTGCCTTCAGCTGGAGTTCCTCCAGCTGTAGCTATACTTCCATATATAGTGTTAGCATCTGGAACTGGACTAGAAGGCTGCTGAGCTGTGGTTACAATAAAAGGTTCGCCCTCATTATCAAATTCCGCTTGAGAACCAGTCCCTAACACGTAATGATAATTTGTGTCCGGATTTAAACCTCTGACAGTAATATGATGCAAATGATATTCCCCCACATCCCCTGATAATTGATCCCTATCATCACTGGCCTGAGAGTCAAGCTTATCAGCTACAGTCCCATACTTAGCAAAAGCAACAGTTTCCTCATCAGTATAAAAAGAAACAGTAAAAGTTGTATCAGTTACATTAGTAACTCTAACTTTTTTTGGTGTAATCTGAGGAGTAGCTCGCGGAGCAAAAACACCAGTACCCTCTCCGAAAAAAACTAAACCAGACACTAAAGCTCCCACCAAAACTAATAAACCCAATAAAGTGGGCATTTTCTTATTCATCACAGAACCAGGCCGTTTAAACTGTTTCATATATTTATCATCTGTACTTAGACATAACTTAATTATGTATAGTACATATAACTATTTAAAGTGATATTTGGTATTTGAGCAAGGCGAAGAAAACATGAAAATTAATAATTTACAATCTTGATTCTTAAAAATCCCCATAGTTTTATTCACTCTCTGCAGGCACAATCTCTTTATTTTGAGTTTGAGCGCTACTAGAACTAACAAAATCTTGATTCTCTAATGTCTCATCTAACAAATTTGGCGTTTGGGTAGGATCCAAAGTTGGAGTTGGTCCTATTTGATAACTATTGGCAGAATCACGATTAAATTCCTCCAAATAGATTTCTTGTTCTTCCTCGTCTTCTAAAATACGATAAATTGTAAAATTATCCAAACTTTCTTCTAGATAACCTTTTTTGGCCTCAAGCTCAATAAAAACATCTTCATCTAAATAAGGGACTAATGGTTTAGATTTATCAATTAATTTAGGATCAATTTTTACTTCTTTCTGACTCGAAGCCAAACTCATAAAAACCCACATTACAACACCCATAAAAGCAAATAACAAAATTGCAAAAAGCTTACGATTTTGTTTAATTTTACCTAGCTGTTTATCAAAACGGTTACTCATTATAAACTTATTAAATTAATTCACGAATTAGTAATAGATAGGCTAATTCCTGAGAAATCAAGCCTATCTGGCTTTTATTTTTCCCAAAAAACCAAACCCATTTCCTTGTAACTAAGGGCTTTAATCCCTAAGCCACATCACAGGCATCCATCCTTGTCTTTAACACTTATATTAAAGATAAATCAATGCCCCCTCTAGGGTGAACCCCCATTCTGATTTATTCCCCGCAGCAAGCTGACGAAGTAAAATCAAAATAAAATAATTATTATTTAGCCCTTACATAAGGCATATTAACAGTCAACACTGCCTGCAAAGCTTCCATACCCAAATTCTGATTAACACGGAAATCAATAGAGCTAACTACAATAGTACGCCGACTTTTCTGTAAATCTCTGACAAAATCTCGAATCGCCACATAATCGCCAAAAACTGAGACTCTAAATTCAACATCTTGGCGTTTAAAACTTTCTGGCGTGACATTCTGTTTTACTTCTATTTCTTCAGGAATCTCTGTTAAAGATAAATCATTAATCACTAATCGATTTTCCCCAGCCATTCGTTCAAGTATTTTTAAAGTATTAATAAACTGAGGTGTAGGAGGGAGAGCTTCATCAAGCAAATGCAACCGATCTTGAAACTGATGATACTCTGTTTGAGCTGTTGAAAGAGCTGCAATTTTCTTTTGTAACTGCAACTCCAATTTCTCTTTGTCTTCAATCTCTTTTAATAAATCAGACATTGTTAACAAAGTAGGTCTAATTGCAAATAAAGCAAAAAACATGATTGCCATTACACTTAAAAATAATTCCAAAGACACTTTTGCCACCGGCTGGTGGTAAAACTTAGTCAAAGTAGTCTGAATGTTGCGTTTTTTTTGGACTGACATTATTTATTAAGGTTGTTGTTCAATTAAATCTAAATGGGTCTGTGCTTCAATATTAACATTAAACCCAGTCTCTTTTTCTCCTTTGGTCTCAATCTTCCCTACATTGACTTGAAAAAAATAAGGTGAAATCTGCAGATTATTAATAAAAACATTTAAGGCATTGCTGGTTTTAGCAGAAGCCAATAGCTTAATTGTTTTACGATTAATGGAAAGATCTTCAACAATAACATTACGTGGGATCACTTCAGTAATTCGTGGAAAAACCTCTGCTAGATTATTTTGGTGGCTAATTTCCTTATAATTCTGAATTTTAGCTTGTATTAAGCGGAATTTTTCATCTAGATCTCCAAAAGAACCAATAATCATTTCCTTCTGGTGTAAAGAATCATTAAGATCAGTCACTCGACGATCTAGGGTGAAACGACTGGCAAAACTAATAATTACAATTAACTCAGTAAAGATAACTATATAACGCCCAACTTGAATAGCCCAGTTTAAAAAACGGCCAATAACAGTATCAAAAAATGGATCTTTTGGCACCAAATTAATCTTGATGTCCGCTTTTTTTAGCTTTTTTGACATATTAGGCAGGGCAATATTAACTCAGGACACATAAACAATGTCCTGAATTCATTTTATAGTTAACTAGGAAAATTACCAAGACTAAATCTTGAAATTTTTTAGATCAAATGATTCCTTGATTAAATATCGTCTCCATCTGTACCTGGTTCAATTAAAACCTCTTCACTTTCAGCTAACGGTTCTTGCCATTTATCAAACTTACTCAGCAAGCTGAGCAAATAGTCCACTTCTTTAATATCAAACAAAACAGAAAAATAGATATAAACTAGCAAACCAATAGTGCTGGTAGTTACCGTCAAAGCAATTAGTTCAACAGTCCGGCTAGTATCAAAAACCAACTCATCAAAAATTCTAAACGGTAAATAAAGAAAAACTGCCATTAAAAAAGAAGCAATAATAATTTTAGTTTGTT
>Ga0272443_10002287_pt1 | contig 24847 bp, 17 predicted proteins | sample SSMAcet12_FD_193581 | JGI IMG/M metagenome (GOLD analysis project Ga0272443, IMG submission 193581) | Marine sediment archaeal communities from Little Sippewissett salt marsh, Falmouth, MA, United States - SSM-Acet-12 | ecosystem: Environmental > Aquatic > Marine > Wetlands > Sediment ...
GACCGGAGCAATATTTGATTGATGACAAAATTCACACGAGTCTCTTGAGATTCATGCTTGGGTTCTGCGCTCACAAGCCCCCAAATGCACGGCAGTGCCATTCGTCCTCTGGGCGTGGTTGTTTACCTGACAGACTGGGATTAATCCGCTTGTGTCAGCTGTCTGGAGTTCCCTAATGGCATCAAGTCGCTGTTGACATTGAGGCACACGGCGCGCGATACTAGTGAGCAGGGCACCAGGTTACGTTCGCTGTTCGATGTACTGGAGAAGCACATGATAGGCTATCCACAACAATGGCATCGCCGCCAGTTTCTCGCTTCCCTTGCGGCCTTGGGCACGATCTCTCTGAGTCGATCTGCATGGGGACTCGAAGCACCGGTTCCCAAGAGAATCAAGCTGGGGTTCGACAACTTCTCGGTCCGAGCCTTTGGCTGGAAGGCGGACCGTTTAATTGAATATGCGTCGCAGCTCAAAGTCGATACCCTCTTGCTGTCCGACCTTGATGTGTATGAGAGCCTGGAGGGGGACTATCTGAAGAGAATTCGGGCTCTGGCTCGGAGTGCGGGCATCGATCTTCAGGCCGGGACCGGAAGCCTGTGCCCTACTTCGCAGTCGTACAACGAGAAGAAATGGGGTAAGGCGACGGATCATGCGCGGCTCCTGATCCGAACCGCCAAGCGACTGGGAAGCACAGTCGCACGCTGCTATCTCGGCAGCCGACGCGATCGGGAGGGGGACGGAGGCATCTATCGTCACATTGATGAGATGGTCAAGGTTCTCAAGGCCGTTCGCAGCGAGGCAGAAGATGCGAATGTGAAGATCGCCATCGAGAACCATGCCGGAGACATGCAGGCCTGGGAGTTGGTCACTCTGATAGAGGCGGCGGGCACAACCTTCGTCGGTGCCACTATGGATCCGGGCAATTCCACCTGGGCTCTAGAGGACCCCCTGGTCACCCTTGAAGTCCTGGGCCCCCACGTGCTAACCGCAGGTATCCGGGACACAGCCGTCTGGGAGACAGATGAAGGCGCCAGTTGCATGTGGGCCAATATGGGGGAGGGTGTGGTCGACTGGCCCGCCTACGTGAAACGGTTTCAGCAGTTGTGCCCCCAGACGCCGTTCGTCCTGGAGATCATCTCATACAGGTGGTCGGCTGATTTACCCTATCTGAAACCGGAATTCTGGTCGAAATTCCCGCGGGCTCGGGCTCATGAGTTCGCCAGCTTCTTGGCGATGGCCAAGCGAGGGCGCAAATTCCAGCTTCCGCCGGGTCGGCCTACTGGGCCGTCGACGAAAGAGATCGAACAGGCGCAACAGAAGTTCGATCTGGAGGAGAGCCTGAGGTATTGCAGAGAAACGCTGGGCCTGGGACTGAAGGCCTGATCGGAGATAGGGCTGGGAATTCAACGAGATATATGACGCATCCCCGTCACCAAAAAGCGTCAAAGACTAGCGGCCTCATGGGATGCAAAGACCCAGAGACCTTCTGCAAACGGAGGACGGTCCAAGACATGTGTTTGGTGAATGGCCATTGGAGCCTTTCTGGGAGAGGCGTATTGACCGTGTCGCGTGCAGGAGTACCGACTATGACATCAGATGGTAAATCTCGGATAATGCCAACAGCACCACTAGTTCTTGGTCTAATCGCTTTCGCCCAGTTCACGTCTTTGGACCCCGTGGCCGGAGCCGAACCGGACAACCCCAAAGTCATCCCGTCGGCCAGAGCGGTCTTGAACCTCCTTTACGAACTTGGCGCGGCCGATTCGCGTGAGCGCAAGATAATTGCCGGACACTTCTGCGGAGGAGCTCAAGCGAAGGGCTGGAGCGGCTGGGAGGAGTTCGCCCGCGGAATGGGACCCTGGGAATTCTCCCTGCGGGAAGTTGAGGAAATTCGACGTCGCACAGGAAAGACAGTCGGAAATGTTGACGTCATCCAACCGTGATCTGGCTGTCATATACTGTCCGGTCGGAACCGAAATCGCGGTCAAGACAAACCAACTGAAGAAGGGTCTCAAGGCCCAGTGGATTGACCCCCGATCCGGTAATCGGACAGACGCCAAATCGAAGGGCAATCGACTGTACGAAACACCAGACGACAACGACTGGGTGCTGCTGTTCCACTAGCAGCGAGGTTGACTGGTGGTGGACGGCAGTGAAGGCTTAAGGGGTGTGCAATGAGAAGATACAAGAGGATTAGCGCGTTGGTTCTTGTCCTGGGTCTCCTGCTATCTACGAGATCACCGGCGGCGCGATGGAATGCAGAGACTGCTGACTGGGCGAGGAATCCGACACCAAAGATCGGTGATTGGGGCTTCGACAGGCCCGGATATCCCAAAGGGTTGTATATCCACGGTGTCACTGTGAAGGCAGGCCGAAAAGTGACCAATCCCCTGATCTACGACAACGATGTCTACGACGATGTATTCGATGACGAACTGGTCTATGTCATGGCGTCGCTGGGCGAATTGAATTTGGCTGGACTGATCGTGTCGCCGGTTTTGACTGATTTCTGGACGTTTTCGAGGCCTGGCTGGATCAGGACCGCACACGATTCAAGGAACTGCGCCGAGACCTCCGGGATCGATATGTCGAAGATACCTTCGATCACTGTGGGCACAGAAGCCAAGAGCGAGAAGGCTGGCGAGAGGAAGGACTCCGCTGGCGCACGGCTCTACGTCAAGTTGATTAGTGAACACTTCGAAGAGGATCCTGATCATCCGATTCTAGTCAGTATCGGTGGTCAAGGCGCTACGTTGGCGTCGGCCTTCTGTATCGATCCGTCCATTGCAGACAAGTGCATCGTCTACTACACCGATGTCCGAGTCTACAACGGCCACTACCAGTGGGCTTCGAAGCTAATCACGAAGAACTTCCGCGTAGTCAGTTGGGGCGATGACAACTGGTGGATACGCAAGAAGGCCCAGAACCAGTGGAACGTGCTGCCACGGCCTGAACACGCTGAGGCAAAGGACAACGGTCCCGAAAGCGGTCAATGGCGAGAGCTGACCAAGATGAACGTTCCCTTGCTCGATCACATGGTTCATCAGTTCAGGAATCGCGGTGAGTACTGCCGTGGCGATCAGAAAGGCGACGGCTATCTCGATGGCACATTCCTCCACGCTTGGCTGCCAGGTATATTCTCCGGCGCCGAACTGAGGGAAATCAGAGGCAGCGAGGCCCTTCACATAACGAAGTTCACGTCAAAGAATGAAAAGCTCGTGAAGAACTTCACCATGCCTCGTCTGTTGAATCCCAGGGCCTACGGTCGTAAATGATCGGCATCTCAGGAGCCATATGATGAAGAGTCTAAATGTGTTTCTGTGTCTTGCAGCCGTAAACCTGATGAGCGTCACCAGATCGGTGGACGCCCACAACCTGGAGCCGCTTCGAGTGGCAGACAACGGGCGAATGCTCGTAGCAGAATCCGGCAGGCCGTTCATCTGGGTTGCAGATACCGCATGGGCTCTGCACCAGAACGTTTCCAGAAAAGACGTGCGATTCTACCTGGACGACGCCAAGGCGCAGGGATTCACTGTAGTACAGCTCTTCTCCGCCAACCGCTGGGCTTTGGATGACTACCGCAACTTCTACGGGGAGACTCCATATATTGACGAAGATCCGGCAAGGATCAATCCTGACTACTGGTCTCACACAAGATGGGTCATCGAAGAGGCAGGCAAACGGGGGCTTTACATTTATCTCGTCTATGGCAGCCCCGGACGCAAGGACGAGGGCATGCCCTATGCAAAGACACCTCAGCAGGCATACGACTACGGCTTCGGGGTGGGCAGCGCCTTGAAGGGCTTGCCCAATTTGCTCTGGGCCGGAGGTATGGACAATGACCCGACAGACACAGGCAAACTGGCCCCGATGGGCTTCGAGGGCTGGCATGCCATGGCCGAAGGCATCAATGACGGCGTGGCCGGGGCCCGAGCCTATGATGTTAAGTCCGACTATTCTCGTACCCTCATGACCTATCACGTCAACGGCCAGAATGTCTCCATGCCGTACTTTCATGATGCACCCTGGCTCGATTTCAATATGGGCCAACTCGGCCTTCAGCAGGGCAGTGGCGACGACACCGTCTTAGTGTCTCGGACGTTCGAGTGCTACAGAAAGACACCGACCAAACCGTTCTACAGCCTGGAGCCCTGGTATGAGAACAACACCTGGAGGAAGACCCCGGTAAATGACCACGAGGTCCGCATACAGGCCTATCAAAGTCTAATGGCCGGGGCCGCCGGGATTGCCTATGGCAATAAGAACCTATGGGCGATGAGTCGTCCCCGTGCATCCGATCGTGACGCCTGGAAGAAGGCACTTGGTGATCCGGGCAGATCCCAGATGAAATACGTAAGAACCTTCCTTGAGCGGTATCCTCACAACAAGGTCCCGGATTTTGACCATCAACTTGTCATAGCTTCTGACAATGATTGCCACAAGAGACTCAAGCTGAAAGCGCGCATCGGCGCAGCCCATACCGAGGACAGAACCAAGGCGTTTGTCTACTCTCCACAGGGACATTCGTTTGTCGTCAATATGGACTTCCTGGTCGGGGATAAAACGGTCGCCGCATGGTATGACACTCGCTCCGGCACAATGAGGCCAGCAGATGCGACTGCTGCAGGGATGTCAAAGATGATCCCACCATCGGCAGGAACTGACTGGCTTCTAATTGTCGAGAGAGACTGACGTTGAACATCATTACTGATACGAAAGGAAAGACACGAATAATGAGAATCTGCTACGAGAAACTGACACTGACAATGCTGCTCTTAACTGTGATAACGCCGGTTCTACGCGCTGAACGTCCGAATCCCGTCACGGTGCCGTCTGAGAAGCAGTGGCGGACATGGGATTTTCCGTACTTTCACATTTCGGTGGGCAAGGTACTTATGTGGGAGCACACTGCGCTGGCTGATCCCGCTGAGCAGAAAAAGGTGCAGGAGGCAACCGCAAGGATTAAGGCAAGAGGCATCGCACCGCTGTTCCAGATGGCCTGGGATCCGGTCAAGCACGATGATCCCGGACAGAAGCAGTGGTGCCAGTGGAAACAGCAGCGACCTCACTACTGGTTGCGTGACAGGAATGGCGAGTTGTCCGCTGAAGACTACTACACGGATACCATCTCGGCAGTGATGCCCTATGATCGAGAGGACTGGCCCGCCGGCGTAACCGACGGCACGCGAAACGACTGGGACATCGAGAAGATGGTTGGCTTCGCCAGGGCCACGGGAGCCATCGGCTATTTCGCCGCTGACAAGTATGATCTCGGCTGGGCACACTTTCAACGAACCAAGGATTGCGACTTCAATCCTCGGATCATCGATGCCTTCGGCAAGAAGCTTGGCATCAGTATCCCCGGCGACAGCATCCAAGCCAAGTCCGACTTCATCCGTAAAAACTACTTCATTGAATGGACCAATTACATCTGCGACGGCATCGCGACTCGCCATACTTCGCTCCAACCTCGGCTCAAAGAGATCGGAGTAGAGCACCCGCTGGTGGCTTTTCAAGTGGATTATCCCATAGCGCACCATCGCGTCAAAGGTCTGGATTATCGTATGCTCGCCGAGCGCGCCGAATGGGGCGAGATTCTCAAACGCGTAGAATTGCAGGGTGACGGCCTGCGCGATCTGCTGCCTAAGGGGCGGGCCTGCAACGATTTCGGGCTGTTTGCCTGTCTGGCTCCGGATATGATGTTCGGCGCTCAGATGAACGCCGATCACGGTGAGTTCTGGAAGAGTCTCAACCGCGTATTCAGGGGCGACGGCAAGCAAGAGTACGGGCATAAGTATCTGAAGCAGCACTGGCTTGCAGTGGGCTGGTGGCATATCGCCAACACCGACGGCACAGTCCGCCGTGGAGTCTGCGAATTCATGCGACATTACTGGGACGGCGGCAAGGAGCCGAAAAGAGCCGTGGAACTTGTGCGCAGTCATATCCCCACCCGGCCGTTCGGTCCGGCCCTTTACTACTCACGCGCAGTTGAACTGAGCTACGAGAAGGACTATCCCACTACGGGCAAACTGTATCCGCTGGGAGACAAGGCCTATGCGGCCCAGCAGAGCGGCATTCCGATAGGATACAGCGTCAGCGACATATCCCTTGACGGCTTGATTCGAAAGCCGGCAAACTACCCGTCTGCGTGGTTGACCACAGGCATGGACAGGATGCCCAAGGCCGAACTAGAGAAGCTCAAACGTATCGCACCGGTCTATGACTTGGACAGTATTGATCTAAGCCAGCTCTCGACTCCCATAAGCTTCTCCAAAGGTGCGTGTGGTTATGCCTTTCGCGATCAGGAGAACAAGATGATCATCCTCGTCTGGCGCCAGGGCCGTCCACCGAGTTCAAGGAATGAAGCCGATCACGGTCAGACTCCCATCGATTGCAGTGTGTCATTTGGCCATCTGCAGAATGGGGAGTACCAGATTGCGGACATGTTCGACGAGGAGTTCTCAGCTTCTGTCAAGGTGGCAAACGGCAAAGGCCGTTTCTCCTTCAGACTGGATAGATGGGACTGCCGCGCTTTCATCTGTGACATCATTGTCTCCGGAAAAGACGCGGACGCCCGGTAGAACAACAATCTCAAACACCTGGGAGAGGTTTTCAGGCTATCGTCGGGCCAACTGGTGTTCAGGTGCTCGGCAGGGCGAAGCTCAGCGAATCGCCGGCCAGGGGTGATCTATGGTTAGATGGGTGGCTGCGTTCCACAGATGAAAGTCGCGCAGGAGGAACTACGCAGCGTTCTTGAGGCGATAGGCTGTGAGCCGTGTTTCCGCGAAGACGTGACGTTCGATATTGGATGGCACGGTTTTCGCATCTCGTCTTGGCTTCTCGGGCTTGCGGCCGTAGTAGAAGTCATCGGGCCGGAGACCCTCCAGAGTCATGTGCGGCCTCCAGGCGTTGTACCAGCTTTCGAATTGGGTGCACAGGAGCGTCAGGTGGTCAAATCCCTTGATAAGCGGGACGTGTTTCAGCCACTCATAGTTGAGGGTCTTGATGACCCGTTCGGTTACGGCGATGGATCCGTGTTTCCCTACGGCTCCCAAGCGGGGTTTGATGTTCCATTGTCTCAGTAACTCGGCAAAGGCATCTCCGACAAAGACACTGGCCTGGTCTGAGATGATGTGTTTCGGGGCCCCATGCGTCTGCATGGCCCGTTCCAAGAAGTCGATGATCCATCCGGCGTTAGGGCCTTCCAGGGGAGCTGCGCACACGACCTTACGAGAGAAGTGGTCAATGGCGACCAGGACCTGAATGGGCCATAGGCCCCAGCACAAAATCGTCGTAGTGTCGATCGACCAGACATGATTGGGATACCAGGCAGGGATGGATCGGGCTTCTAGTTTCTCTTCGCTTTTCTCCAGGATGGTTGGGGATACAGGAGCGTTTCGAGGTTTCGGTCTCTGAAGGATGTTTCGCACCGTGGAGGCAGAGATGAAGATGTTCAGCAGAGCCAGCTGGTTGGCGATTCGAATGCGGCCCCAACTGAGGTTTGCCTTGGTGATCTCCCACACGAGCACGGCAATGTCCGTTGGTGTCTTGTTCGTGGGCGTGTTCGCGGGCGTCTGATCTTCGATCTTGTGGAGCCAGCGTTACAGTATGGATCTGGCGATGCCGAAATACCGGGAGACCTTTCGCCTGGGAATCTGGAAGGCTTCCATATGCCAGAGGATGAGGAGCCTTTCTCGGACTTCATATCGCGGCTTCTTTCCCTTCTTGCGGAGTTGTTTCTGAAGGATCGAAACCTGCATTTCGAGCTGGTAGACCCGGTCTTTGAGAGAGAGAATCTCCCTGGCTTTGGCGTCGGTATCCATGGTGACCAATCGTTTCAGGCTTCGTCTTCGAACCCGTCCCGAGAATCGTGCCGCCAGCAGCGCGGCTCGGATGAGCAGGGACACGGCGGTCTTGAGGACATCAAGATTCTCTGCCATGCCACCTCCTCCAATCCTGCACAGAGCGACGGACGCCGATTCGAAAGGCATTATAGCGTCCGATGGGCGCAAAACGCCAGGGTGGAACGGCGGCGACGTAAGTGTACGTTATTCAAGAGAATAGCCAGGTGTCCGGGGTGGTCCCATTGGCGCTTGACAGGCACAAGGTGTACACAAACGTCGATCCAGTGCTTCGCCAGGCGATCGCCCAACTGCCCGTGGCGGAGTGGTTGTGATCGATGCGCGGTTCGGGGGATTCTTACGGCCGAAAGACATTGGTCCTTTGGGAATCGCTTTCAGATCGGAGTGATTCTTGTGCCCGCCACGTCTGGCAGGTTTCCCAAGCCACGACCTGAAGGTAGTGGGCCAACTCTTCGTTTAAGATCACCTCCTGGGACGAGATACTGTTACGCTGCATCCAAGTGGGTAGGGCGCGCACGTATGGGTCGTGGAAATCCGCGTCCCGAAGCATGGTCGTGGCCCGTTTCTTTTCCTCGTCTGTCAAATTGGGCCAGTAAAGGACCCGGCGAAAGGGCAATCCCACAGGAGACTGGCCAGTAACCAACGCATAGAAACAACATAGGTTGACGTACTTGCCCAGGGTGCCGGGATGAGTTTGATCGGGCAGGTTGTGCAGTTCCAGGTCTGGTCGTTCCTTATGAATTCGCCTCCAGGTCGTACGGCAGGGGGCGACCGTTACCTTCAGTTCTCGAGCCAGTTGTCGCAGCAGGGCATCCCCCGCATCAAAAAGCGCATCCTCGCCCCATCCCTGTTCATAGAGGATCGGTTTCGAACCCGCTTCGCGACTAGCCTGGACCAAGCGGCGCAACCCTGCCACAAAGGCATCACGATCGTTGTCACCGCGTCCGGCCAGGTAATCGGTCGGGACCTGGAGGATGATAATGTCGTATGCCTTTTGGCGTATATGGTCCAGCAGGGAGTCACCCGTTTTCAGACCGTACTGGAAGCCGAAATCCGGTTCCAGGTACTTGTATATGGCTGTCCCGCTACGGCCGATCAGCACAGAGGAGGCCGCCAAGCCGTTGTCCGCCTGGGTGATCCAAGCGGCCGTGTCACGTGGAGCGTCGTGGTAGTAGGTGCTGCTGCTACCCAGCCAAAGCAAACGCAAATCAGTGTCCTTCTTAGACCACTCCACCAAGGCACGGTACTTGTGCGCTTCAGCCAAGGGCTGGCCCGTATATTCGATGCAACCCCATGCACCGCGATCACCGGCCTGCCCCACATGACAGTAATGCGAGAAATGGGAATAGTACGGGGCCATGGCCTGCAGATATTCCTGATAGAGATCATGCATCACGGGACGGCGGTTGATGGCACGAGCCTTATTCGAGACGTGCTGGCCACCCTCATAGGCAATCAGCTTCACCCCGTACTGGTCCGCAATGGCCTTGTGGCGCTCGGCTTGGTCCGCGGATTTCGCTATGGCCGCCCGGAGCTGTTCGACGACATCGGATGCATCGCCCTCGGTCTTATGCCCGAAGTACGGGGCCGTCGCGATGGCATGGGCCTGAACCTGCCAGGGATTGAGTTTCGGGTCCTGCATGACCAGTTGATGTTGTCCGGCGATCCAGGCATTGGAGCTTTGCGTAGCCAACACCTTGACGATACGCCGCGATTCCGTACCGAATACCAGGTCTGCAGCCCGGAACAACCGGATTGCTGCCCAGGCGTGATAGCGCAAGCCTGCGGTCCAGCGGTCTTTGTGCAATCCCAGGGCCAGGCCCTGGTCACAGCAGAAGTGGGACTGCTTGAACATGCCGTTCCAGGTCTCGTTGGAATACTCCACGTAGAGTTTCAGATCGGCATCGAGTGGATCACAGGTCTGGACACCCCCGGCCTTGATCAGCGCCGAAGCATCCATGGAACCGAGTCTGTCCAACATCGGCACGAGATCCACTTTCCCCATGTCCACACCGGTCTTGGCCAGAATGCAAAGACGCAAGGCATAATCGGCCGGCACATCTCCGCTCTGGGCGGTAATCGTCAGATGCGGAATCGTTACCCACATATCCGCATCCATGCGGTTGCAGAGGTCGATCATCCACTCATAAGCCACCGGAATCTGCTTCGGGGCATCTTGGGGGGTACGTTCTTGCCAAGTCCGGCGTTGGGAGTTGTTGGTCACGTCCCAATCCATGAAGCGGAAGGAACTGTAGATCGAGATCTCCTTGAGAAACTGCTGGTTCCAGGGATTGTCTCCGGTGACGTTTCGAACGTCCTTGAAACAGTCACTCGGTTTGTGCCAACCCAGATTCCAGAAATTGGTGCCCAGGTCCATGGCCATAAGGTGATTGTTCACCAGGCACACCGATAGAAGGAATGACAGTAATATCGAATGTGTCACGCCTCTGAAGGTATTATCTCTGCAATTCATGTATCCTCTATTGCCTCCTAACGTAATCAAGATCGCTGTGATCGGGCCGCCACAACGGCCGGTTCCCCACTTGCTCTTCGACGCTTCAGGAGATTACGTTCGATCTATTCCGTTTGGATACGATACAAACGTACCGGGCCTAGTAAACCGATGGATTCATTGTGTTGTTGTTTCTGTGTCCAGACATGAGCCATGGGATTGTCCTGGAGTGACCGGCAGTAATTGGCCAGAACCGTGGGCATCCGAATTTCCAGGTGATTACATCCCTGACGTAAAGCCTTCCCTGGATCATAGCGAGGCGGTCCCCACCAGCGCGTGCCCACATCGTGGCCGTTCAGGGTAACCTGTGCCAGACCATAGACTTTGCCGAGATCGAGCACGTGCCAGTCGTCTTGTGTTTCAAAATCAACCTTATACACCAGGGTGCCGCCGAAAGTGCTGAAGCGCTGATCCGATGAATGGCCCAGATCAAAGAGGTTCGGTACGGTCTCCTTCCAGGGATCTCCCTGCACGGGCTGACATTCCAGTGTCCAGGGACCTTCGATCTCCTGGAATCTAGCTTCATCTATTCGATGCTTCGGCGGAACGAGCCCGGATTGGTCTTCAAACACCAACAAAAGGGATTCCAGAGGGGCCAGTCGAATCGTTCCGCTGATGTCATATACCGAACGCTCGCCGGTCTCCGGATCCCATCGCCAGGGGGTTGCTCCGTCGACGGCAAAGGTAGCCCGAAAAGATGAGAACCGGTCCTGGTACATATTCACGAAGAAGAAGATATCCCGGTCTTCATGCTTATGGTGGATTTGAAAGAGCCGAGGATTCGGAGGTTCAATGGTCACCGCACGCTCCACTTGAACCTCATTCAGCGTTCTCTGCGCCCAGGAGGTGATGGTTTTGATCTGGGGCGCCCCGACCTGGTATACGTTGCGACCTCGATGGCTCATAATCCGATTGAACAGGTCCTGAACTTGAGCGTCGTTGTCTGCGGCGTTTATCAAGGCCGGACTACGCGTGGGAATCGTGTCAATGCAGATGAGTTTGCCGCCCCGCTCAACGAAGCGCAGGATGGTGCGCGCCGACTCGACCTGAAGTGTCGTCACATTGGCCAGAATTAAGGTGTCGTAGGTCATGGGGCCAAATTGCAGTGCCCCCTGGTTAACGTGTCCGTCCCGGAGAATGGTTTCGCTGATGTAGTCCGCAGAACAACCGTTCTGGTGAATGGCCTGCCAGAGGTAATGCAGATAATCCGGTTGGTGGACAAAGGGACCTCGGTCCAGGCCGTGTTCGCTCCAGATGTCAGCTTCCGGCCCCAGGATGGCAATGTCTATCTGGGCACGACTCTGCTGCAGCACGTGACTGAGACGGGCGCTGTAATCCGCCCAGAGCCTGAAATAGGGCCACCAGGGATTGTTCTCATTGAGGTACGTCCCGTAGCGAATCCAACCGGGGAAGGGGATCTCCGGAGGCGAGTAGTTGAACCCGTGCAAAATCAGGTGGTTGACACCGGTGATATAACTCAGGTCGCAGGCCTGCTTGATATAGGCCAAGGTGGCGCGAAACACGCCACTGGTATTGGTGACGGCCTCACAACCGATGAGCGAGCGATTGGCCAAATGGCCGCCGGAAGAGGCGTACTTGTTCCATACGGCAAAGCGTATTTCATCGAGTCCCTGCCAGTTGTTGTAGAGCCACGTATCTCCTTCGGGGATATCGGGGATCAGGTAACCGTCCAGCATACCCATAAGCCAGGGGTGACCGTAGGACTGGTAACGGCTCAGAGTCTTATTGCGGTGACACCATTGATGATAGGGATACACGAAACGTTCGTGATAAAGCTCAACCAGCGTTTTACTGAAGTCGTAGCGCACGCGTTTCAAACGATCGAGAACTGCTGCCGATCCAGCGGGCAACTTGGCATCCAGTACAAAGGGAAGATAAGGATCCAGATCATAACCCCGCCGACGTTTGAACTCCTGTGCCAAATCCGTCGTCCAGTTAGCACCGGACAACTCGATGCTGTCGCAGAACAGGGCACGAACCGCCGGGCCCAATGTTCCCCCCAGCACCGGGCCGAGGGTGTCCGACATGCGGTTCAAATAAGTCTCCACGGCCTGGCGGTTGTAGTGATCCAGAACCGGACCGTCGGCCCCAGGGGCCCCGTGCATCACTTCCCGAAAGCGCCGCTGGAGCCAACCTGCCACCAGTGTGTGTTTCCCGGGAGGAACGTGACATTTCAGGCCTCCCCGAGCATCCAAATGGCTCGTGAAGTCGAGGCACCGGTTCAGATCGTCGAGCGGCTCGGGGATAAGGCGTATGAAGACGCATTCCTCGGGGATTTCCTGAACCTGAAAGCGCCCCCGTTCGGTGATCTTCAGATCGGCCGGTAACAGCGTGGCATCCCGGGGTCCCTCCAGCGTGATCTTCTTGAGCCTGATGCCCTTGATCGTTTTCTCCGGTGAGAGGAACTGTCCCCCAAAGGGCCAGCCCGAGCCCACGATCATATCGGCGATCATACCGCGCTGGTGCGCCCCATCGACAGCTACCTTGGCCAGGCGATTCCACTCGTCGCTGAGCCAGGAAACAGGTTGAATGCTCTGTGTATCAGCCCGTTCGTGCATAGCAATAGGGTTGATCTCGACCCCGCCGATTCCTGCTGCCTTGAGCAAATCCAGCTCGCGCAGAATCTCTTTCTCGGTGATGCAGTTTCCGTTCCACCACCAGCGTACGAAAGGCCTTGCCTGGGCCGGCGGATCTCGGAATCCTTCATACAAGGCATCTTCACCACGCGTTACATTCACCAGGAACAACAGTCCCATCAAACCCACGATCCGGATTGTTCTGACCTTCATAATGTCTCGTTCTCATTCTTTGCGGTTTTTTGCCCTTTTGCCTTTGCTCCTGATCCTTTTTCATTCATCCATCACAGCGAAAGCAGATATGCCACTAGCGCTTCGATCTTCCTCTGGGTCAAGTGCGAAGTCTCACCGTGCTGATCCTTAGCGTTGTGCTCGCACAGCAAGGATTCGAGGGTCGCGGCAGCGCCGTGGTGTAGATACGGTGCGGTGCGCCACAATTCTGCCAGGCTGGGATTGTCAAAGGCATTGACTCGATCGAAGGGACCCCGCGTGCCGACGTCTCTGGTCTTGAGATCTGTATAGATCGGTCCCGAGTGGCAAGCACTGCAGCCCACTTGAGGATCCTGGAACAAGGTCTTTCCCTGGAGTGCCAGGGGGGATAGCCGACCCCCCTGCAGAAAAGGACTCGACTCAGGCTGCAGAGATCGGAGATAGGCCTGCACGGCCAAGAGCTCATCCTCGGTCGGTTCATGTATGAGGATGTGTCTGAACCCGGCTTCTACTGCCACCTCGAAAGTGGCGCGCACACCGGTGGACATGGCGGGCGGCGTCTCGTGGGCCAGCACCAGGGATTTGGTGTTCTTTGGATTGCCGATGCCGTCGTTGAGCAGGTCCCAGTTCAGGCCGTCCGCTCGCCCGTCCGGATGGCAAGTGGCACAACTGAGCCAATGCTGAAAGCACTGGCGCCCGTCGTGGAAGAGCATCTCACCTCGCCTAACTGGAGTTAAGGGGGTATGTTCGCCAAGTGGTATATCGTGCCGAACGGCCAGCGTAGCCGCATCCAAAATCACGACGTTGCCGGAGAAATAACCCGCCACCGCCAGTTGCCTGCCGTTTGGAGACCCGGTCACCCCCCGCGGTCCTTGGCAGCACAATTTGGTGCGTGTCAAAAGCCCGGCCGCATACAAGGCGGACAATTCGTCTTCCAGATCGTAACGCCTCTGCGGATCCTTGCGAATGCCCTCCCATACGTCATAGGCCAGATGAGCCTTGGCATCACTGGGTTTGAGGTGCCTGGGGAAGGCCTGTCCCTTCAGGTACTGCTGCAGCAAGCCAAAATCGAGGCGTGCGATCTCATGCACACCTGCCAGAGTCACCCACACGGTTCGCCCGTCCGGCGCTACAGTCACACCCCAGGGATCTGCACCTCCGCGTTGGACCGTATCGAGGAGCAGTGTGACATAGCGCTGTTGTTCTTTCAGATCGATCACGGTAAGGGCATTGGTATTGACCCAACCTCGCTCCAGTTGACTGGTGGGAAGATTGACGCGACCGCGCGTATGCACCACAAAAGCCCAGCGATCATCTGGAGCAATGGCCACTCCCCGCACATTGGCAGAGCCATAAGGCAGTGGAATCTCCTTGAGGAGTATTTGGTGTGACATATCGATCAGGCAGACGCACGCGGCCACATCCCGATCGAGGCTGGCCCCGGTCGGTAGCAGATTACCCACCACACCCATACGCCCGTCGGAGGTGATATCCGCATAATAGGGAAAACGACCGGATTCAAGGGATTGACTACCCCTGTCGAGTCCCATGATGGCGATTTCGTGACGGCCGTATCCGCATACCAGAAACGTCTTGGTGCGTGCGTCCATGGCCATGCCCATCGGTTTGGGTGTGGTGGGGATTCGCTGCACGATACATCCCTGTTCAACATCAACTCTCACTAAACACCCCGCAGCGTAGTCGGTGCCCCAGAGCCCCTCCGTATTCCACGTAACATCCATGAACGGATTATCGAGAACAATACGCTGTTTTGCCTTGCCTGAAATCGGATCCAGAATGTGGAGGGTGGCACTCGTGCGATCGGTGACCGCCAGGAATCTGCCGTCCGGCGAATAGGCTAACTCGCACGGAGAGTGGTACGATGCGGATGCATAGGTGACTGCACCATGTCCAAGGACATACGCAATGAGAAGCAAATAGACAATACGCATAGTTGATCCTGTCAGGGCTGTACAGGGTGTTGTTTGGTAAATGGCTCTGGGAAACGCACCTTGATGCGTTTGGGAGGTCGGTCGTTGCGCAGGGGTTCTTTGTCCACAAAAGAGCCCCAGTAGGGCACATTCAGGTCCACCCAGGTCACCAAATCGATCCACTCCTGCTCGCTCATGCGCACGCTTTCCTTGTGCTGGGGCATTGTAAGTAGAGCGAGCGTCAACCGGCTGTTGTTGGAGCCAAATTCCTTGACTTGGGTGACGCTGTTGTCTCCAAAGCGATTGGAAATAGTGACCAGTTGGTTGGGATATTGATTCTTCTCCATGGTCTTGAGGGCGTCCCTGTTTTTCTCGGGCTCAGGGTTTTCCGGATTGATGAGCGGATGACTCCAGGTCTCCTGCACAGGTGTTCTGTCGGCGGCGGTCAGACCGAAAAGAGTACGGTAGGACTGATACTGCCCTTCAATCTTGCGATTGGAGAACTCCAAGCCCTTGGCCGGCTCTTCCGGGCCGTGACAATCTGCACAGTGCCGGGCAAAGATCGGTTGGATGTGCGTCTCAAAGTCCGGCAGCACCGATGCGCCCCAACTGGGCGGCTGGGGTAGGGAGGGCACGCGCCGCACAGCCATGGGCACACGCTGCACCTTCAGAGGCGTCTGATCCCGTGTCTCGTGACAGCCGGTGCAGCCACGCACTTCGCCCGGTTGAAAGGTGATGAAGCTGCGCATACGGCGCACCTCCATGTGGTTCTTGTCCAGGGCCTGGAAGTAAAGCGGCACATTGGCCGGCACCTTGAAATAGGCGGAACCATCGGCCTCAACCGGCACTTCGCCGATCACCCGGGCCGGGGTCCAGGTCCAGAGTCCCAGGGTCCGACTCCAGGAACCAGAAGGGGTGTAGTGCAGGTTGTTGTAATCCACCACTGTCTTGCCGGTTTGGGTGGTGGGCCATTCCGTATGGTGGCCGATGCGCAAGTACCGCACCTCTCCGGACTTGATGGCCGACACCCCGCTGGTTACGTCATTCATATAGACCAGGGCAAAATCCTGCTGAGGCCTGAGTTTGGGCGGAACCTGCAGGGGACGTTGTCGCCGCTTGAACGGAATGGGATAAACCGAAGACAGAATAGGTTCACGATGGATCAGTTCCTTGTTTCCCCAGACGTCAATGTAATAGAGACAGGCGTTGTGGGCGTTCCGATCTTCACGGGGCAAATGGTAGGAGAAGGACACCAGGAAGCAGTGATCGGACAGGGCGTAGGGCTGCTGATACAGTCCTCCGTTGTCCAAGACGCCTCCCTGGGGCACGGTCTTGCCCCGGCCCAAACCGCCTTCGCGCGGGGAGATCTTCGGTGTGACCAGTTGCATGCCGGCCGGATCATTGGTGCCTATATGGGGATCGAGCAGAGTTACAGCCCCTTGGGCGAACTCGTGGTGACCGCAGGCGATGGAAACCAACTTGTGACTGTCGGGAATGTGACGCGTATCGCGCAGTGCCATGGGGCCGGTGTTGATGTGCTCTTTGAATATCGGATCACTCATCATGCCGTCAGGGTGACGGACCCACACATTGTGGACCTGCCAGAGATGACGTTCCTGGTACTCCCAGCGGGTGAAGATGACCTGACCTGTTTCCAGGACGTGAGGATAGCGATCGAAGTCCTTGTTGTTGCTGATCGCCCGCACGTTCGTCCCATCCGCGTCACACGTGTAGAGATTGACAATGCGTTTGTTCTGAAAGAAGTGTCCCGAACACTGGCTGCCATAGCCGGAACGATCGGAGCAGAATACAATGTTCCCATTGGGCAGGTAGGCCGGTTCAACATCCGAGTAGTAGGGGTGTTCCGTGAGTTGACGCAGGCCGGTGCCGTCGGAGGCCACCTCGTAGAGGTGTACCGGTTCGGACAGACCGTGCTCCTTGTCGTCAAAGCCCTGATCCGATTCCCAGATGACTTGTTCGAAGTAATCGGGCTGTTCCGCATAGGCGAATAAAACGCGGTCGGTGTCCCAACTCAATTCGATGCCGCGCGAGTGTCCCGGAGCCAGCCGTCCCCGAATCAAGGGACGCAACGAATCGCCGGGATGAAACCCCGATTTGATCCAGATATCACCACCAGGCTTGATGATATAAGATTTGGCCCCGGCTGTGATATTGGGACCGTCGTGATAGGCGTGACGCGTGGCAAAAAGGATGTCCGTAAAATCCAAAACAGGCTGGGTCAGGATGATCTCACGGGCTGTATGACGACAGACCAACCAGAGCCGGCGCTGACGGGTGAGATCTCGGTTGTCGGTCATTGCCTCGATGACAGATTCCAAATGGTGTTGGCCCGTCATCGCCCACAACCGATCCTGCACGAGGCCGGCGGAAGCTAGAAGATCGGCACAGGAACGATGCTGGCCCAGGGCCATACACTGGCGGGCATAGTCGGCTTGTAGCTTGAAATCGGCCGTCAAGGCCTCTTTCCAGGTTTGAAACCAATCGGGCCCTTCGCCGACCGGCCACACCTCAGTCCGTCCGCCGTTGACCATGCCCACCCTTATGTCAACAGCCCAATCGGCCAGGGCTTGGACGAAGGGGTCCGGATGGTTCAGCAGCTTGACGGCGCGCCGGCCTATTTCATCCAGGGACAATTCATCCAGCGTCTTGCCATCCCTGTTCCAGGAAGGGAGTTCCACGCCCTGGGCACAACGCAAGAGGCATTCGGCATAGCATGTCACACCAGAGTCGGTTTGATCTTCCGCTAGTGTCGCCAGCACCGGACGACCCAGGGAAATGTTCTCGGCGACTACCGCCGTGAAGGCCTCCCACCGGGCTGTGTCGTGGTCCCGGTAGAGGTCCCGGCCGATCGTGGCTAATTCACTGGTTCGCTGTTGCTTCAGCATATCCAAATAAACCTGCCGGTATGGCGCATCGCCTTTGGCCAATGAAGACCGGGCTAGACCCAGTAGAATGAAAAGGATGATTGTATGCTTTGACATCTTTTCTATCCCAATTCCCGCACGGCCCGTCCCATGGCCCTGAGGCTATCCAGAGTAATCTCTTCATATTCGCGGGAAGCCACGACACCTTTGCCGCCGGCCTCGAAGGCGAGTTTGGTGGCCTGATACACCTCCTGCGGATCGCTCTGCCATTTGTCCATACCCCAGCCTCCGCCTTTGGGGATATCCAGACCGATACCGGCATAGACAGCCGCTTCGCCTTTTACCCCGGCCACCGCCCGTTTGGTCTCGCGGTACACGTACTGGGGTGACAGACCCTTTTTCGCTAAATGATCTTCATCAGCCTCCACATCAGGATCGTAGCCGAAAAGCGCGTAATAGAGATCGAGGGCTTGGGGCCGTGACAACTCCTGCAGCACGTGCTGACGCAGATGATCGAGCTTACTCAGAACGCGCGGACCGGCAATGTCGTGATAAAGGATCAGTTTGATGAAATCATTGCTATCCGTCATCTGGGCGTAATCGGCCGCGGCGCGAAAGAGCAAGGCGTAACTCGACTGCTGATGGTCAATATGCCGGCCCACCTGAGCCTCTCGCTTGATCGCCTTGATGGTATCGTACAAAAGCTGGTGGAGACCGTTTAAGGACCGATTCCATTGATATTCCCAGGCCAGGACATCGGGATAGCGCAGCAGCAGACGGAGGAACACGGTCACAACCCCATCAGCGGGCGGGGCAGCTCCCTCTTTCAGAGCCGTGACATATTCATGGATCTCGATCAGCCCCTGGCGCGCTCGATCCGTATTGATGCCCTCCTTCCGGGCGCGGGCTACGCAGTGGGAACAGAAACAGCCGGGCATATCGCCCCAGGCCATCCAGTCCGACAGGGGCCCGGAACGCTCCGCTCCGTACTGAATACCGTCCAAATCGTAACTTTCAAACAGGTCCCGCATGGTCCCCATGAGCCAGGCGAGGTAGTCCGGATTGTTCAAACAGGGGCGGCGGCCGAGCTTGCCGTAGAGATCCTTCTCCAGGACCGTAGCAAAGTTCTTGATCGAATCAACTGCCTTGGAAGTCGGTTCGTACATGCGCTCATAGAGCTTCATGCCTCGGCTATGCGCGGCGGCGGCCAGATCTGCGTAGATCTCCTTGCCGTAGTAGGTCCAGGTCGGATCGGGTCTCATGTGACGCAGGGTGCTGTCCCGGTAGTACTTCGCGTGATGCCGAACCCAGACGCGGGGCAGTACACGCTGGGAGTTATCGACCAGGGGCTTGCCGTGATCCGCCATCGTCTCCCTGGGACGTCCCATGGCTCCGTAATAGGACAGGCTGGCGATCATCAGGGCATTGATCTGTCCGGTCTCCTGCAGAAGATCGAGACAGTAGTCGAGGCCCTCGTCATAGAAACTGTGCGGGGCGATCTGAATACCGACAAATGGCCTGGCCTGGGAGGGCGTCTTTGCCGTTCCTTGCCCCACAGAATAGGCCAAAGCCCCCAGGACCGATGTCTTCATAAACTCACGACGTCCTATCACGATTGTTGGTCTCCCCAAATGAAGTCATATCAGCCACCGGTTGTGGCCTCTCGCGTCACCCAGAGCCGATCAATCACCAGACCGATATCCTGGGTGAGTGAATTAAAGAAGAGCATATAGGCGACGTCTCCAATGCGGGGCGATAGCTCGCCCGTTTGGTCGGGGTCTGTCGACTTGGCAAACGAATGCAAAGGGATATGTACGGTGTGCCACTGCTGCGCCGGCACGTTCCACCAGGTACTGTCGTGAGCCTCATAGTTTCCGACATGAAACTGCTTTTCCTGATCCGAACGCACGCAGATCATGATCTGGAACCAACCGGGATCAAGCAGCTTGTACGTGACGTGCAACACGGAGTCGGCGTGGATGCGAAAGAGGCCTCGAGTCCAGTCCTTATATGTGGTAATACAGTGGTAGTTGTCCGGACGCGGTTTCCCGAAAAAGAGCGCATTTGCCAACACTCCCCCGGAGGACCCATCCGGCAGGCCGTGCGTGATCCACTGGCCACAACGCCAGTGGTCTGGTAACCCGGTCTCAAAATCTTCTTCCCAGGTATCGGCGGTGGGCGAAATAGGCACGACAACCAGCTTGCCCTGGCGGGCAGCCACGGCCTGCTGGCCGGTTTTCACATCGACGACCTCTCCATCGGAATGACGGGTCATTTGGACATGTCCGGTGAACACGCCCAATTCCGTACTATTCGTATCCGCATGGAGAGACAAACGAGTTCCCAGGACCTTGGCATTGGCTTGTGGGGTAGAAATGATCAAAGGGATCTGCGCCGATTGAGTAGAAACGTCCGCACTCAAAAGGCCCTGATACAGGAACACCTTCTTCTGTCCGTTTGCATGGAGCACCTGCACCACGGCCCCATCCGTCAATACCATCTGCGTGCCATCTGCAAAGGCGAACTGGACATAACTCTCAAGCCCTTCAGCGCGTATTAGGTCTCCCACCCGTACAGGAGAGCCCTTCTCCACGCGGACTTCACCCTGATCTGTCTGCAAAACCACTGAACCCGAGACATCGGTCACTTGGCACAGGGTTGTCATGGATTCATGATTCATCCAGATCATAACCAAGACCACTACTGCAATCAGGGCAGCAACTCCTGCACCGAGGTGCAGAGCGCGTCTGCGATGCCCTGGGGACTGCTTCCGCCCCCCAGACTCACCCATCAGCAATCCCTCTCGCCCGAGTTCATAAAGGTGAGCCGTGTCCATCGCATACTCAGCCAAGCGTATGCAGAAGTCCTCTTGAGCAAGAAGGGCATCAAATGCCTGACATTCCGCCTCGGACAAATCCGCGTCCAGATACCTCTGGATCAGATGATCATGGGAATTGAGGTCGCTCTTGGATGGCTCCATCAGGCACGTTGCTCCCATTGTAATCTCCGCTCGATGCAGTCGCGCAGCAACCGGCGTGAACGATACAGAGACTTGCGAACACTCTCGGGGTGTCGCTGAGCCTGGTCCGCAATCTCCGTGATCGGGAGACAGACGACGTACCGTAAATGGAGCCACCGGCGTAGACGCGGAGTAAGGGTTTCCAGGCATTGTCGCAGCGCATGCAAGCGTTCCCCGGGTTCCCGGGTGCGGGCTTCGACGAGGGAGAATGCCCTTTCGAGATTATGCAGGTTGTCCTCCGAGAGCAACCGGGATTCCCTTTTTGACTGGCGAAAATGGGCCAGTACACGGCGTCTTGCGATTTCACGGGACCACGCCCCGAAACAGCTGCCCGATGTATACCGATCCGCATATTCGCATATAGCCACAGAAGTCTCCTGAAGGAGTTCTTCGGCCGTATTGATATCCTGCACCGCCGCGTAGATATAGGCAAACAGGATGCTGCGGTTCTCCATCAACAGCCGAACAACCTCATCTTGCTTTCGAGACAATACAATCCCTCGTCAATCTGTTGCCGGGATTCACTTTCTATCCGGCTAGCCAAAAACTGCCACCATAGCAATAGGGGACTTAGAGACCTATTTGGGACAAAATTCATGAATAAAACAATGACTTTTCAATGTGTCTTTCCCTGCGAGGACCATTATTTGCCGAGAAGCCCAATGCGGAAACGAGATCCACCGGGCATTGGAGCGGGTCCGTTGGGAAGACACCAGGACGTTCAGAACTGGGCCGGTGCTGATGGTTATTGCCAGCCGCAACGGGAGGATCTCGTCGAGGGACTTTCTGCTCTGTTTATTGATGAGAGGGTGATGTACTATGTCGAATGGTATGGATTCTACGAAGGCCATACGTAGTGGAGAGCCGATCCGATTGCCATTGCATTCATCCTCGGGATGAAAGACCTTGGGAAATCGACACCGCGTTTGATGGAAGACTATATGATCCATCAACAGAGCATTTTACGAGATAGTAGGTGTTCAATTTCGGCCCACACCTACCGAGCATTCGCTACTTGAGGAAGGAGAGGTGCATTGTGAGCAACGGAAGATGCATCGTGATTACGGCATATGTAATCGTCACTGTATTGTTTGCCTGCGGATGGGCTAAGGATGAAGCGGCCGCGCCGACTGCTTTGCCAGCAGACTCACGGCTTGGCAGTGGTACTGACGGGCCCATACGTACCAAAGTCTTTAAGGACCTTCAGGTCATCGATCACTGGAATCTGCGATACTACGAGGAATATGATGAGTTTACACTGGCCGAGCAGGTGGCACAAATCAAGCGGAATATGGATGTAGCGGCGCGGGTGGGCTTTACGAGCTATCTGCTCTTTCAAAAGGATGCCTTCCCAGAACTGCTGACGTGGGGCGGTCGACATGAGCCAGACCAGCAGCTTCGCGCGGCGGTGCAGCAGGTGCTGGACCATGCGACGGCGCGGAGGCTGAAGCTATATCTACACTGCAACGAGTTCATGTGGCCCGACAGCGTGGATGTTGCGTATGCCGATACGCCGGAGGCCTGGCAGACATATCGGGAGGCGCTGCGCGAGCTGATCGCCCTGTATCCGGACCTGGCGGGCTTCGAGGTGACGGCGGATGAGACCGGCGGCGCACTGGAGGAGCCGGAAGGCGTGTTGAAGTTCCACAGCGAGACGGCGCGCGCACTGCGCTCGGACGGTCGGACGCGGCTCGCCCTGATGCGGACCTGGCAGCGGGTGGAGGTGCTCGGCTCGCCGACGACCCTGGGCAAAACCGATGAGGTGAATGTGCTGTTCTCGGTGAAAAACACCGACGGTGATTTTGGGGCCGTGAAGGGTTTCGATGAGGAGTTTATCGAAACGGTCGGCGATCCCACGCGGCTGTTGGTCGAGTTCGATGCCTGGCGGGAATACGAGACCCACAATATCTTCCCGATTTACCTCGGTGACTATTGGGCACCGCGTTTTCGGGAACTGGCCCGGCGGGGTGTGGAACGGATCGGGGTGCGCTTCAACTGGAATTCCGGCCATTTTGCGATTACGGAACGGCCGTGGGGCAACTGGGTCAACGTCTTCTGCTTTGTCCGGCTGGCGGAGAACCCAAACGCCGACCCTGATGAGATTCTGCGCGAATACGTGGCCTTATACTATCCGCCTGAGGCACGGCAGCCCGCTTTCGACCTCTATAAGAGTTCGTTCGCGTTCGTGCGGGATCTGTACTGGAACGATGGCGAGAAGATCAGCGACCACGGGCGAGTCAACCGCGAGCGGAAGATCGGTGACCGGCGCGTCCCGGCCGACTGGTTCGCCCGCGTGGATCGGCTGACCGGCCAGATGCTGGAAAGCATAGACGCGCTGCCGGACAAAGGGGCGTACAAAGACCATCTGCGGCAGGGCGCCCGGGTGATCTCCTACCTGTCCAAGGCATGCGGACTGCAACTGGGCGCCGAGGGCGATACGAGTTTCCTGGCCGAATGGAAGCGGATGGACCCGGTGACCTTCAACAAGCTGCGGGCCGACAACGCGGTGGATCGAGTTGAGGAGCGTGCGGCTGAAGCACCCAACCCGGTGGATAAACGCCCAGGCAGGACGGTGATGTGCGATGGCACCACAATCCAATTCTATCCCAGTTCGGCGATCTCCCGCAGTGATGACAGGATTTCGGGAAAGGCCAACGGAGAGAGGCTTGGCTTCGAATACTTCCGTACGAACCCGGAGTACTATTACGATGTGAGCTATGCGTGGTTAGCCGCCGACGGTCCAGTCAGAGCCGATCTGACAGTCGATGTGCCAATTAAGCATGCCCGACTACGGACCGTTTTGAAAGACATCCCCTTAGAGCAGTCAGGATCGAACCTTCACTTCTCGCTGCCCGGCCCCGGACACTATTACCTCCAACTGCCCGACCTTGGCCGACCCGAACCGGGCAATCCCGATTCCGGCACATATATCGTCCTTTTCATCATCGACGACATTACCGAGCTCAAAGCCAATCGTCTGGACCCCAATGTCGGCAACATTAGGGTAGTCACTCAACACGGTGTTGTTTCAGATCCGACGAAAGACCAGACTGATGCTATACAACGTCTTGTAGCAAACGCAGGCGACATATACTTTCCTCCTGGCATGTACCGAGCAAAGACGCTCCGGATCCCGTCCAACACCCGTATCTACTTGGCTCCCGGCGCCCTTATCAAAGCGCCCGATGGCATATCGGTTGATAAGGGCGCTCCCTTTCTGAGCCTGGCGGACGCGCAGAACGTCCGCATCAGTGGTCCCGGCACCATTGATGGCAACGGCTATCAATATCATCTTGTCCAGACCGAAAACAGCAGGGGCATCACCATTGAAGATGCCCTCTTTCGCAACTGCGGCTCGTGGGCGATTCACCTGTTGCTGGTCGATCGTGCCGTCTGTCGCAATGTTCGCATCCTCAGTGGCAAGGACGGCATTGACCCGGATTGCGCCAAGGACGTGGCGATCGAAAGCTGGGCGGATTGCTGAAGTCGTACCACAGATTGGCTGCATGAGTGGGGGGGGGGCAGCGACGCTGGCAATCGAACATGTAGTGAAATGTGTTGGCGCTGTTTTCGATCGAGGGGTTATCTTTTGGCATAGATCCCGGTCGGATTGAGATTTGATCGGTTGCGATCAGTCTCGCCCCCGGCCATATATCAGCCATCAATCTGGATGTATTCCGTTTTGGCCGAAGAATTTATGCTCAGATGAGTCGAGTAGCCTGGGGGATTCACACCCCCAGGCCCTCACGGAACCGTACGTGAAGCTCTCACCTCATACGGCTCTTCCCACCCAGCCGCTGGACCAGTGTGCAAAGAGATGAGGCTGCGTAC
>Ga0272443_10002288_pt1 | contig 24840 bp, 17 predicted proteins | sample SSMAcet12_FD_193581 | JGI IMG/M metagenome (GOLD analysis project Ga0272443, IMG submission 193581) | Marine sediment archaeal communities from Little Sippewissett salt marsh, Falmouth, MA, United States - SSM-Acet-12 | ecosystem: Environmental > Aquatic > Marine > Wetlands > Sediment ...
GCGGCGCATACTGGCGGCTGTTTCCGCTCTCGGATACCGGAACGGTGTCGAAAATCCCCTCGCCCATTTCGGAAAGGGCGGTCCTTCAGACCGGCTGCAGCTCTTTTCCGCTGAAGCGGTACTGAATCTGCCTGATGAAAAAAACCCGATGATCGCCCAACCGCTGCGTCTCCATGACTGCAGTCTGGTGACCGACGGGGCCGCGGCACTGGTGTTGACCACTACCGAACTTGCCAAGGCAAAAAAGGACAAGGTAGTTGAAATTGCCGGAATCGGCCACAGCACCGAACGCCTGGCAATCAAGGACCGTACGAATATGCATGAGCTGGTCGCCGGCAAGAAAGCCGTCTCCGCTGCATTCGCCGAGGCGAAGATAAGCACCAGGGACCTGCAGGCAGCGGAAGTCCACGACTGTTTTACCATCAACCAGATCCTCTGCACGGAAGCTCTGGGCCTGTCCGACGACGGGAAGGCGGGATTGGATTACGAAGCGGGACGTTTCGACGCAAATGACAATTGCCCGATCAACCTTTCCGGCGGTCTGAAATCAAAGGGACACCCCGTAGGCGCAACCGGCGCTTCCATGCACGTGCTGATGTACAAGCAGATAATCGGAGAGCCCATCGGGAAGGCCCGCGCGAAGGGAGCCCCCGAAATAGGGGTTACTCTGAATGTCGGAGGTTCAGCGGCAACAAACGCTGTCAGCGTGTTGCGCCGAATCAAATAAAAAAGTACAAGGAAGGTACCTTCCGAAGGGACGTAAAATCGTTCCGCGGAAAGATACGGGAGAGGTCCGATCCAGTCTCTTTCGTAAGAGATAAAAAACACATCTAAAATTCGGAGGATAACACATGTTAGGAGTTATCGGTATTATTGTGTCGCTGGGACTGTTGATGTACCTGGCGTATCGTGGAATCTCGGTGCTCATTCTGGCACCGATCCTGGCCCTGTTCGCCGCCTTCGTGTCCGGCGCTCCGCTTATGGCGACCTACACGCACGTGTATATGCCCGCCCTCGCCGGCTATTTGAAGACATACTTCCCGGTGTTTCTGCTTGGAGCCATTTTTGGTAAAGTCATGGAAGACAGCGGGGCTGCAAAATCAATCGCCCACACCATTTCTACAAAAATTGGAAAACAGAACGCGATTATGGCGGTTGTGTTGTCGTGTGGTATTCTGACCTACGGAGGCGTTTCGCTCTTCGTCGTTGCCTTCGCGGTCTACCCCATAGCTGCGCACCTGTACAAGGAAGCTGATGTTCCCAAGCGCCTGATCCCCGGATCTATCGCCCTTGGCTCATTCACCTTCACAATGACCGCCCTTCCGGGAACCCCGCAGGTGCAGAACGCTATTCCGATGCCATTCTTCGGAACGACCGTGTACGCAGCGCCTATCCTGGGTATCATATCCGGCGTTCTGATGTTCGTCCTGGGAACAATGTGGCTCATGCGGCGCGCGAAGAAAGCCAACGCCGCGGGAGAAACCTACGGCAATCATCCCAATGAGAATATCAAGGCTTTCGAAGGAGACAACCTGCCGAGCTTCTGGCTCGCTCTTACTCCGATCTTGATTATTCTTATTCTGAACTTCATCATAGTTACATTCATCCTGACCGCCGATTCCACTGCCTATGCATATCTGGTGGAAAAGTACGGCACGAACATCAAGGCTGTGCGCGGTATCTGGTCTCTGGTAATCAGTCTCGTGGTAGGCATCCTGGTCGCGATTATCTTCATCGCCCGCGGGCGAATCAAAAATGATAACGGCAACGGCGGCCTCAGGGGCGCGCTTAACAGCGGCGCCATGGGTTCTATGCTTCCCATCCTGAACACCTCCTGTGAGGTTGGATACGGAAACGTCATCAAGAGTCTCACCGCTTTCGCTATCGTCCAGGCCTTTATGCTCGGCATTTCCAAGAACCCCCTGATTTCTGCTGCTCTCGCCACCAACGTACTGGCCGGTATCACCGGTTCCGCTTCAGGCGGAATGAGTATTGCCCTCAGCGCGATGGGTGAACAGTTCATGCAAATGGCAACTGCCCGGGGAATTGATCCCCAGGTCATGCACCGTGTCGTTGCCCTGGCTTGTGGCGGTCTGGACAGTCTGCCGCACAACGGGGCGGTAATCACCCTGCTCGGAATTACCCAGCTCACCCACAAGGAGAGCTATGCGGACATCGGTATGTGTTCGGTTGCGATTCCGATCTTTGTATCCATCATAGCAATCATACTCGGTACCCTGGGTGTAGTCTGATATATTAACACTCATATACCATTCGACTACCCCATAATGATACGGGTCGACGGTGCTCCTGGCCGTCGGCCTTTTTTTATAAAAAATCAGAAACTGCCTTGATTCACCAGCCGCCCTCCCGTACCCTGCCCTCATCTGCCTGCTCCGCGTCATTCACCAGAACAAAAAATGAGCATCAATAAATCGCTATTTGTTTTTTAGTCCAAATAACGTAACACTATTAATTCCGCCGGCTTTTCCAACCACAATCCGCAGGGTTCTAAATTGTTAAATTATAAAGGGAGGTATCTATGGATGCATTGATGGGCTTCGTGGGCGTCATCGTCGGTTTTCTCTGGGAGTGGCCCCTTATCATCAGCACCGCTACCGCGGCGGTTTTATGTACATCGTGAAGAAGGGCCTTGGAGAGAACTGGCGCTGGCTCGCCTTTATCTGGAGTCTTCTCTTTTTCTTGCAGTTCCTCATCAGCGGGGCGGTTCAGTCCAACTCCATCTCGGACGTAATCAACCACTCCTTCGGAGGAGACCACCTGGTGGTTGGTATCGTTATCGCCGCCCTGGCCGGCCTGGTCATTCTCGGCGGTATCAAGCGGATCGGTAAGGTTGCGGAAAAAATGGTCCCCATCATGGCCGTCATCTACACCGTGGCCGCTTTGATCATCATTTTTTCCAACATCACGGAAATACCGGCCGCCTTTGCCACGATCGTCAAGACTGCATTCACCGGTATGGCTCCCGCTGGAGGCTTCGCCGGATCGACTATCATGATCGTGATTCAGAACGGATTCGCCCGGGGTGTATATTCCAACGAAGCAGGCATGGGAACCTCTCCGGTCGCCCACGCCACCGCTACGGTGGACCATCCCGTCCGCCAGGGTATCTGGGGTATCTTCGAGGTATTCGTGGACACCATTATCGTCTGTACCATGACCGGACTGGTAATCGTCATTACCGGCGTCATTCCCAGCGGCGAAGTCGGAGCGAGCCTCACCGCTACCGCTTTCCAGACCGGACTGCCGGGACCCGGAGACTTGATCGTGACCATCTCTATTCTGCTGTTTGCCTATACCACCATTCTGGTGGCGGAGTTCTATAGTGAAACCGGCGCAGTGTACTGCTTCGGCAACAGGGTGATCATGCCTGTGCGCATTATCTTTCTCGTAGCCATCGTCATCGGCGCTGTCGGCGGCCTGCGGATCGTCTGGAGCCTCCTCGACCTCTTCATGGGCATTACCGTGGCGATCAACCTCATCCTTATTATCGCGATGAGGAAGAAGGTGGTTGAATTAACCAAGGATTTCTTCAACAATGTAATGGGCATGAAGGAATAGGAACCGACCGGAATACTTTTCCAGGGGGCAGGACCGGTCCTGCCCCTTTTTTTAAGGAGATACGCATGGATATCAAAAAAAATATTGCCGAGCTGAAGCAGGAGATGATCGAGCTGCGCAGGGACTTCCACCGCCACCCCGAACTCGGCTTCCAGGAATATCGGACCCAGGAGAAGGTCATCGAGTATCTGAAGTCCTGCGGTCTGGATGAGGTATCGAAGATTGCCGGCACCGGCGTAGCCGCCCTTCTTCGTGGGGAAAAACCGGGGAAGACCGTTCTCCTGCGCTCCGACATGGATGCCCTTCCGGTGGAGGAAGAGACCGGACTCCCCTTCGCCTCGGAGGAAAAGGGCAAAATGCACGCCTGCGGGCACGACGGCCACCTGGCGATGCTCCTGACGGCGGCTAAAGTCCTCGCAGGGATGCGCGCGGAGATCGCAGGCAGCGTCAAGTTCGCCTTCCAGCCCAACGAAGAGGACGCCGGGGCTTACAAGATGATCGAAGAGGGTATCATGGACAATCCCCGGGTGGACGCCGCCTTCGGAGTCCACCTCTGGTCGCAGATCCCCTCCGGAACGATCGACATCGTCGACGGTCCCCAGATGGCGGCAAGCCACTATTTCTACCTCACCATCCAGGGCAGGGGGGGCCACGCCGGCTTCGCCCACGAATCCATCGATCCCATCTACGCCGCCACGAACATCGTCCAGGCTGTGCAGGCGGTCCAGACCCGTGAAATCGACGCCCTGAACCCGGCGGTCATCATGTTCACCGAATTCCACGCCGGCAGCAACATGACCATCGTCCCCGAGAAGGTCCAGATCAAGGGCTCCATCCGCTTCCTGTACGAGGGAGGCGAAGAAATCCTCGAGCGCTTCAAGCGAATAATCGCCCACACCTGCCAGGCCCATCGAGTCGGCTATACCCTCGAGTTCAAGGTGGGCAACCATCTCCTGTCCAACGACCCCGTCGCCGCCGGGCTGGTCCGCTCCGCCGCGGAAGAGACCCTGGGAGACCCCTCCAGAGTAACCGGCAAGATCCGGACCATGGCGGGGGAAGACTTCTGCGACTACCTGCAGGGTACTCCCGGGGCATTCTCATTCATCGGGATCAACAACCCCGCCGCCGGCTCCGACTACCCTCATCACCACCCGAAGTTCACCATCGACGAGGAAGTCCTCCCCATCGGCGCCGAACTTCACGTCCGGACAGCCCTCCGGTATCTGGGAGGGAGTTAGGGAAGGGTCCGGGGATAGAGGATCATAACAGTAACAGGCGCCGCGGAATCGGCAAACCCCTGGGCATAGCGGGTGCATAGTCGGGGATGAACCATGGCGGAGGCCTCTACAGCTCTGCCCTATCTGTTTTTTAAATCCCCTCAGCCATCTGTAATCTTTCGTCCGACCCATTAAATTTGCGCGATGCAGGTAAGCCAAGTGACATCTCTGCGTCCAAGCCCATCACTGCTTTTGAAAAATTCAGGCTTCTTGAATCCAGCTTTAATCACCAGGTCATGCCACTGCATATGATCTAACATGAGGTAATACCGGCCTTCGGAATCTAAACCGCTATCACTAAGAAAAGGCCTTGAGAGGGGGACAGAAAAAAGAAAACGCCCTCCCGGTTTTAATATTGAGTAGATACGATTTAGCACACGAGGTATAGTCTCAGCATGCATATGCATCAGAGCTGCTATCGAATACACACCATCGTACTTGCTGCTTCGAAGGATGTTTTCATCAGATATATTTTCCCATTTCCCATGAATGATACGCTTGTGAAGCTCGGGATGAAGTCTTAGTGCAAAGTAAACCATAGAACGAGATGCCTCAACGCAGTCTACCTGGTAACCTCGGGCTATCATGAAAGCCGCATCCCTGCCGCTACCACAGCCTATTTCAATAAGCATGGCACCTGTATTGAATGTCCCCAGCAGCTTTTTATGCAGAACGTCTACATTGGCATTTTCATAGCGTTCAGCCAGTTCTTCTGCGTTTGTATCGTAGTATTCGATTGTTTTATCTTCATCCTCTCTCATTGTGGCTATCCAGTTCTCAAGCCAGAAGAAGAATGAAAGTTTTCAAATACAGAAATAAAGTTTATACTAACTGAGTCGAATGTAAGGTGTTTTCCATCATTGCACAGCTTTGTCAAGGATCTCTCCTAATTTACATATCCAATGACCATGATGATACAAATGAAGAATATCCTTATCTTGATCATAGCTTAATCGTGACAGATGCTCTTCTCTCTCATATTGATCAACAGACTTTTTTAAAACGGCAAAGTCTCCTGGGATGTAATCATTTTTATCCTTAAGGTGATCGTGCTTATATAAATTAATAAATGTTGCCTCACCAGTAAGCTTTATTATCACTAAAGAAATTGCATGCCATGTATATGTTGCAACATCATGTAAGGCAATGAAGACAGAGTGTTGTGCTACCCATAGTATATGTTGTACCGTGAACTCTTTCGTTGAGAATATCCATTCACCGGTATCACAATCGATTAAAGCAAGCCCTCCGCCTTGCCCCTCTGCTACTTCAGCAAATAGGCCAATATATTTTGAAATAATTACAGCGCTAACACCTTCATACTGATCTGGTGAATAGAAGAACGAACGAAGGATCTCATGGGTGGAAACTTCAATTATTACTTTATCCTCTTCACATATACGGACCCAGACATCATCAGCCACATATCTCAAGCCATGATTAGCAAGGACTTCATAGATATCAATAAGCCCTTCCTCATCTAACAGTGCATTATAATCTTGCTCTTTTAGATCATCTTTAAGCTTTACTAGATCTATTTTAATATCCCAGAAGTCTTCAGGGGCAAAATTTTCAATTCTATAACTCATAAATAATTACCTTGAATAGTTGCAGTAATATTAGAAAGAAACATAGAAAGTATATCTTGAAATAGACATTTATTGAATACATCATTTTTTCGAACAATATATTTGTTATCCGTTAGTCATAAGTTATAATAATTCTATGTTTACGTTCGATCAATATATATCAGAGATAAAAGCCTTACCTTTTGGTAAACATGTTGGTAATAATCTATATATTCTATGGCCAGATCTGAAGGAAGAATCTCCTATACTTTCCAGCATTATAGAGCCGGTTGGACAGTTTAAAGATACAACATTGATCAAATTTTTCCTTGATCAATTCAAAATCTCATTTCTCGATTATCCTGATTTCTTTGATGACCCGCATCCTGCATTGCATTATTCAGAAACAGTAAATCTTTCAACTGGTAAAAGACGTAATATTGATTACACGAAACAGAGTAATCCTCCCATTCTACATCGAAAAGAAACCATGATATCACCTAATCGCCCCGAGTATGTAAGATGGTTGGAGTTGACTAAGCAGTTGGAGAAAGCAGGTTGTTACAAGGAACCTCGGAAAATAGGGTTCAAAATCTATTGGGAAAACTTACTTCAGAATAAAGGGCTAACTTACTCCGGGCATGAGCTATGTAAATCATCGAAAAAAACAAGCACAAAGAATAACGACAATAAAGTAATTAATCGGCACAAAACCGCCATGTCCAGAACTGACTTTTCAAGACCAGTACAGCTGCTATTGAAGCATAAACTCTTATCGCAGGATACTTCATTCTTTGATTATGGATGCGGACTTGGAGATGATATAAGAGCCCTTGAGTATAATGGCTACACAGCCTCAGGCTGGGATCCTGCATACATGAACGAAGTGAAGAGAAATGAAGCAGATATAGTTAACTTAGGTTTCGTACTCAATGTGATTGAAGATTCTTATGAGAGACTGCAGGTGCTGAATAAAGCGTACAATCTTGCAAAAAAAGTACTATCAGTTGCAGTGGTTACAGACACGAGCCCTACTGCAAAGGAGCTAAGGCCATATAAAGACGGGTTTCTTACAAACAGAGGAACGTTTCAGAAATACTATAATCATGAGGAAGCACAAGAACTAATTGAAGAAACACTCAATACATCAGCCTATACAGTTGCTCCTGGAATCTATTTCATATTTCGTGATGAAAAGGACGCCCAGGACTTTCTCTCTGCAAAACAAAGAAGAAAAGTCGATTGGAATAGGCTAAACCTGCATGTATATCCTTCAAAAGATGAAAGAAACGCCGCTAAAAAAGAAATTCTCTATGAACAAAACAAACATGAAATAGAATCCTATTGGGAAAAGATTATAGAGCTTGGTCGTACTCCAACTATAGAAGAATACCCTGAAACAGACACTCTCAAATCTACGCTAAAAATGAGTGATAAAAAGTTACAAGAATGGTTTGTCGAAAGATACGGCCAAACTGCATTAAAAGATGCATTTGATCGTAGGAGGGATGACCTCTTAGTGTATCTTGGATTAGCAAACTTCAAACAGAAAGTACCCTATTCAAGCTTAAGCACCAGACTTCAAAAAGATATGAAAACATTCTTTGGATCATATAAAGCAGCAAAGCAAGAAGCATTAGTAGAACTATTCAAAATTGGAAATCCAGATGAAATAGAGCGCAGATGCTCAGAAATACATCAAAGCAAATCAATCGGCCGTCTTGACCATCAAGCATTATATATAGAAACAGAAGAACTATCAGAACTTGACCCAGTACTACGAATGTACATTGGAGTTGCGGAGCTATTGTATGGAGACATTGAAGAGGTAAACATAATCAAGGTCCATAAAAGATCAGGTAAAACAACTTTTCTTTTCTACGATGAGTATGAAAAGAATGGCGAAGAGAAACTGCACTATAGAATAAAAGTAGACCTCCGAAACCAGAAGGTCTACTTTTTTGATCATTTACATAAGTAATACAGCCTTACTGTATCAATCTATCTAATTCATTACTTATGGCCATTTCAATAGTTTCGAATCTTTTTTCTAATAGTTTTCTATAATCTTGTTTAGCATTTTCATCCTTCTTATATATATAGTCTTTGGAGAAATCTCTAGGAATAAGATGTGAAAATGATAGCTCATTATCAATTTGTTCCAGATAGTCTTTTGGATTTCTTGATCTAATCTCCGCATTCGAAAAGCTCGTGATAAATGTCCTATTTAAGGGAGAATTTAATATATGAAGCTTATCTTTTCTAAGTTCTGAACTAGATTGTCCAATCTTCGTAGCTTGAGCCAATGGAAATATATGATGATCTTCTATACTTAATTCCAATTCTATAGCTACACCATTACTGTCAGTTGTAGATATCTTTTTTCCATTATTAAATTCCCAGGCCTTTAATATTAAATGTTCTCCATCAATCTTAACTAAATCTTTTGGATTATTACTTAATATATATTGCATAATGCCATTATAGATTGCCGTTGGTACTGCATTATCCTCAGATTCTAATAATAAAGTATTAATATCAGAATAATTTGTTTCTTTAAAAATATTGTCTCTTCTATACTTAAATGGATTTTGGTAATTTGATTTTGTCACCCATTTAAATAATTCACTGGTATCTCGTATGCATCGATCATTCTGTGCCTCTCTATATGAACCAGAAAAAATACTTACCCAATACCAAAACTCTATCTTATCCCATATTTCCTTATTCTTCCAGTTATTATCTTTTCTAAAGATATAAGCAATCGGTATTAACATCAATTGATAACTGAATGAATCTATATCAATTACTCCACATCTAATCTGTAAAAAAGCATAGGCCCGTAAAATTGATTTTATCGTTTCATCAGTATTTTTTTTTATATCTTCATGCGATAATGATAGATGCATTTTTGCTTTTAAGTGTTCTAATCTAAGTCTAGAATTATTTTTAGTATTACCATTAAATCTTCCATATTCGCTATTTGATAAAATGGACAACATGTTTAGATAATGATATTTTAATTTATCGGAAAGCTTATTATCTATAATTACTCCAATATTGTTTCCATTCCAGGAAATGTCTCTTTGTTCAGGGGCTTTCGTAAATATGCTATCATTTTCACATTTTTTTCTGATATAAGTAGTTAATGATTCACTCATTGTCTTTGCAGCTTTTGCTACTATCAAGTCATAAGTACTTAGCTTTTGCCCACCTTCATTGATACTAGTAAAAATTGCAATCCCTCTAGCAATTTCATCACTTGGCAAAATTATTTTAGGAATATTTTGTTTTAGCAAATTATGTAGATAATTTTTTACATCATTTTGCCATTTATAAGAAAGCTCTTTCCATAAATCTTCTTCATCATCTTCATCAATGCTATCTAAATCATATTCTTCGTAATTTTTTAAGTAATACTTTATTTTTAACTTTCTATCATCTGTTGTGTATTCCTCTAATTCTGCTTTAATTTCATCAACTCTATTTCTAGCAATAAAAGTAAGTGTTTTGTCAATCAACTTATCATTAGGATTCTTATTGAAAGAATTAAATAATGGATATAGGGGAATAAGTTTTTCTTCAGCAGATTTTTTAGCAATATCTAACTTTTTTTTATTGCTTGAAAGAGGATTTCCATTATCATCTTTTGGAGAGTAACCAGGATTAAACCAATCTGATTTTGCGTTTTTTCTTTTGTTTATTTTTTTTACAACAATAAACTCTACCAGATAACTAGGCTCTGATTTCAATATCTTTGTTTCATCAAATGAAAGATCTTTATACCCGAAAAAGTCTTCACTCCCTTTAGAAGATTCAACTTTAAGAAACCATCTCGTTCTTAATTGACTATATAAATCATCCCAAATATTTTCCCATTTCAATGTATCACTAAAAAAGTCAGAGAAAAAAACTTTTAGACTAGTAAACCTTTGTTGGCCATCCAACAAGTAATAACATTCACTTTTAGGGGTAACATGCTTGTTATTTATACCTATAGCTCTTGCTGGAAAATCATCTTTATTTCCCTCAATTAATAAAAAACTCCCTATAGGCAAATTAACTAAATATGAAGATAACAGACTCTTTTGTTTCTCGATTTTCCATTCTAAGTCCCTTTGAAAATCGGGTAATACAATTTTATTTTCTTGATTCTGCTGAAAAAGTGTATTTAGGGAATTCTCTGGTTTCATAATACTATCCTATTTTTTATATTAGAGATTAATACTGTTTTTATAAATGACAAATAGCACACCCTTCGGTCTCATCCATATCGGGTACCTTATATCTTATTTCCAATTTTTCCAATTCGTCAAGAGCTCTTCCTTGAACCCAAGTAAATTTTTTACTGCCAGTAGTCTTTTCGTATTCCTTTGCTTTCTCAAAATACTCTGGATGATTTTCCTTAAGGCCTTGCCATTCTCCTATTTGCTGGTAAAAACAGAAATAGCATCCAGATCGAGATCGCCATTTATAGTAATCTGGAAAACCAATACCTGAACCTTCAAGAACACGTTTAATATCATACAGTGTTAATCCATCATCTTTAAAAGGGTAAACAGGAATGATGTTTTGTTTTTGTGAAATCTTAGGTGGTTTTTTCTGTACATAACCTTCTCGGTCCTCATCATTTCGTATACCTATATAACTAAAAGCAGTGCTGTTACCTACATATTTTTCAAAAGGCTTTATTTTTAGGACTCCCGTACACCATCGAGCTTGGGGGCTTGGTAAAAATCCCCCATAATACTCATTAAGAAATATGTCGAATGCCTTGCGTCCCGGCTTTTTTTCAATATTCATATAATCTAATGCGTTAATTCTTATAATTTCTTTTCCCAGTAAAGCTTCTAATCTTTCTAAGAAATCATATGTTTCAGGCAGCTCGCAATCAGTATCTGAGAAAACATATTCAGGGTCAATCTCAGGATAAGTTTGTTTTAAATATATCGCTAATGCAGCTGAATCTTTCCCACCAGAAACTGGTACTATATGTCTAATATTATTATCACCTATTGTCTCTAATGCTTCTTTCAAATTTGCCATTATGATACTTCCTTTCTCAGTTTATCAATAATTAGATGAGCTTCATCTTCGCCTGTTATATCTATAAGTCGTTTATATAGAAACCTAATTCTTTCTTGGGCTAGACTAACAAGTCCCTCTTTTATGCTTTCATCCTGAGTATCATCTGCATTATGTAGCATGTGTTCTTCAATTTGCTTAACTACTTCCTTCACACTTCTGTCAAAAACCATTATAGCGCTGTCATCCCATCGGTTGAGAGGCCGGCCTATGAGCAATGCTGCAATCGAATCGATCATTTTGCGCCGACTCGTATATTTCATCTTGACTCTTTTTAGAAAAGCTTTTGCAGTATCATCAGCCATTGATTCATATGCTGAATCCGGAAAAAACGATGCCCACCTATTCGCTGCAACTAATAAATTCTTTTCATCATTACTTTCGAACTGAATTGCAGAAAGAAATGTTTTAGAAGCATGAATATAGTAGATATCAATAACTCCCTCAATTTCTTTTTTAACAGCCCGAATGTTTTTTTCCAGTGTATCTATGTCTATAGTATCAAAAATGCTTGGCCATTTATAGAAAAACAGCCGTTCAGGATCACCTTCCTTGATGAAAGAATCCTGTACTTTTTGTGCAGCGGGAGAAACCTGTCTAGTAGTGAAAGCAGAATCAGGTAATGTAGATTTCCAATACTCAACCGCATCATAGCATCTTCGCATAATGTCTTTCTCTCTTACGCTTACTATATTTCCACCTGCGAAAATACTATAAATTTCTTTTAGAAAATTTAGTCTTGGTTCACTCAGCTCATGCACATTTATCATATACTCTTCGGGCTTAGCACATATATCTTCGATTGTAGAGGGCAAGATGTCATCTAAATATTCTCCTCTTCTTGTTTTGATTGAAAGAGAACTCGGGAATGCCCTTAAAGAAGCGGCAAACATAATTGGAATAACGCCGAGACGCATACCATAAGGTGGACTTGTTAATACACTAAAAAAGTTTTGGAAAGTTTCGTTTTCCTTTGGCTCAGTAAAAAAATCCTTCATGATATGCCAAACATTACTTAGCCCTTCATCTTCAATCTCCTCTGGTTGACTAAACCTCCATACGCTATTGCCCTCATTGTCTTCATGCTCTTTATACAGTCCTGTATTCAATAACAATGTCCTAAACATTGAAACATCGGGAGTGTGCCCCTCTAAAGAAAGGTTTTTCTTTCCAGTTTGATCTAGAACAGCAAAGATGAGCTTTTTACGGGCATTGATTAGGGTTTTCCTCGGCTTCTTTCTGTTTATCATCTCATTATTAAACACTGGAGTATACTTGAATATTCGTCGCATTTTTAACGACAAAAAATGTCGGAGTTCGCGAGCACTTGTTTTTTGCACTTCTCTTCCTCTATAGATAAACACAGGTCCCTTCAATGAAGGATTTACCGCGATATCGACTAACTTTTGTAGGTATTCAGTCGCATCATCAGTTAATTGTTGCAATTCAGGTAAGATTAAAGGGTCCGATTCAATAAGAGCGGCATCACTTTGTAACACATGATAACAATGCACCTCTAAAGCAGTTTCAAAAATATCAACATTTCCTCGCGGAAGAGCCCATACCACTTGATCAAAGTTTCCCTTCTTTTTTATCAGCTTTACAGCCTCATCTTTTTCGTTCTCATTTGCTGGAAGTACATAATAGATTTTCCCATCTTCACCAGTATTAATAAGCTTTGCTTTTCTATCTCCATCCGAAAGATCATCTTGAAGGAGATTCCTAAGGTTTTTCAGATCTAAGTACTCTCCATTAAAATAACGCTGAATAGAGAAATCATTATTATATTCAATTGGCTTCCAATTTACAGGTTCAATAACTTTCATAAGAAAATCAATTAAATCGAACTGCTGATACTGACGATTTTTCTCCTCCTCCAACCTTCCTGATAGATCTATATCAGTTCCGTGCCAAATTGATACAGAATTCGAATTCTTTCTATATAATAGAAGTTTCTTTTCTATGAGTTCCTGTATGGCTGCTTCAACACTCTTTGCTTCTAAATCGTAACCTTGAGAAGCAACAGCAAGATACTCTCTCGAAACACGAGCTCGCTCTCCACTCATTCCAATTCCAAGCAAACTTGCTGTTTTGATTATCCTTGTTTCTGTTTCGCTATCTGACTTGGTCAGAGCGCTTTTTGCTTCTAACCATTGATGATATGTGCCCCCAATAGTAGTATCGCCACTCATCGCAGCAGAAAAATAATCAAATAGATCATCTACATTTATAAATCCTTGAAATGTCAAAGTGTTGAGAAATGTGAACAACGTTCTCTCATGTTGTGCCACTCTTGAAGAAATTCTTGGTAATAAGTAGAGTGCTATTGGGTATACTGGAAAAGCAGAATAAAATAAATCTTGTAGTTCCTGGTCAGAAAAATCAGTAAAAATCTTGGCTCTTTTTACTTCCTTGATAGCTTTCTTTACATACTCTTCCTCAAAAAAATCTTGTTCAGGAGATAGTTCATTGATAACTTTGGCAATTAGCTTATAAATCTCTTTACTATCATCAATGTACTGTATCGTTTGAAATCGCCCTTCTATTTTTTTCCATTCTTTCTTAACTGATTGGGGTGATTTGCCCGCATAGTTAAGTAATGATTGATGCAGGATGAGACCGAGTGTAAAAGGGACATCAGTAAATCGGCTTGCGTACTCAGCAATAGTCTGTATTTCATTAAGTCTCGAAGCACCACCTTCAGATAGTAAAGTCTCTATATGTCTTCCAAATTCATCCCACAATAGAACAAACCTATCGATACCATTTTTCTTAAGATTTTCATATATTTGTTTAAGTGAGATAAGTGAACTTTCAATATTCGAGAAATCGAAGCCAAATGTTATATCGAAAGGTTCATAGCCTAATCTTGCTAAAGACTCTTCAAGTCCCTTTTTTAGAGAGAAAGAGACATTCTCACTATATCCTTGTAATGCAATAGCTATTCCTTTATTAGTAGAATTCGCCCTGCTTAAAAGTTTATCTCCTAATACTTGATTAGTACTACGTATCTTTTTGCCGATTTTTTTTAGAACATCTTTTGATAGAGCTGTATTTTCAACAGCATGTAAAACATAAGTTGCAGTCAAAGATTTACCAGAACCATAAGGAGCTGATATAAGATAATCTTTTTCATCAGCATAACCTAATAGAGCCTCAATGAGAACATTTGCTTTACTAGTAGGGTAAAAATGTGCAATTCGATCAGGCTTGTCGGCATCATAGATTACATTGATAGATCTTAAAATGCTTTCAATTTTAACTCCATCGTTAGCCAAAAGTGTACTCATTCTCTCGCTCCATCTTATATAACTGTTCTACCCATTTTAGGGGAGTCTTGTTCTCTATCTTTAAAATTCTCTCACCTGCAAGGCCTGTGAGTTCAAGGAAATTACCGTTATACATATTTTCATAACGTAGCAACAATTCAAAAAGCCCTTCATTTGTTAACGCAAATATTTTTCCTGGCCCATTCTCTATATTAATAAAGTCGAAGAATGGGATTCTCCAGCTCTCTTCATCTTGTTTTTCTTCATCCTTTTGCAAGGCTTTAGCTACAGAATATAAGAAAACAAACAAATTGATATCTCGCTTATCTCTGTTTACTTGATAATATCCTGAAGAACGATAGTAGTTGAGTAATCCTAAATCAATCAATGGTGATTCAATCTCATCTTCAGGATCTTTCTTAGTAGAAGGTATATCCCTAGAATAAGTGTTTAGAAAACAACTAAGATCTCTATCGAGTGTTGTATCTGAAGGTTTTTTACCTTTGCTCAAAGTTTCCTTACGTGAAAGCGCCTGCAAACAAACCTGCTTTTGAAACCTATTCATATGAAAACTATTAAAAAACCAATTCCAAGTTGCGGCATTCTCAGGATCATTCACTAAGTTTATATGAATAAGCCACCATGTATTTGTATCCATAAAATAGGGATCATGTTTCCAAATTAACTCCGCAAAATCAGTTGGTTCTAAGTCCTTAGTTTGGACCATCTTACCACTTTTCCCTTCTACTTTGACTTTATTAGCGAGACCTGTTGCTAATAACCAGTGATTGATTGATTTTGCCATGTTACGTCCTACTCCAAGGTAGTCAGCTGCGAGATCATCAACCAACTTCCATCTTTCTTCTTCGTTTATTAGAAGATTTAGCCCCTTATATAACCAACCTTCACGGATTGTAAAAGTCTGGTGTCCACCATATCTCATTTTATACTTCCCTTTATATAAATATTTCCGAACTAAAAGTGCGCAAACTTGAAACTACGGATTTGACTTTCTTTACAATTTCGTTAATTTGCCAAAATTCATTGTCTACTCCAAAGCTGAATCTAATAGAACTGAATGCTTCTTCTTCTGATAAGCCCATTGCCCGTAAAGATGGAGATGGCTCTGGAATTTGGCTTGTACAAGCAGAAGTTTGTGAACAGATCACTCCCTCCATATCTAAACGCGCGACAAGCGCTCTTCCGTCTACGCCACGAAACATAAGATTTGATGTATTTGGTGTCCTTTTAGAAATATGTCCATTTACAACAACATCAGGCACCTGATCTAAGAGATTTGCTTCAAAAGTGTCCCGTAGCGTTTTTAACTTCTCAATATACGAGCTGAAATTGTGCTTTCTTAGTTCTATTGCTTTCTTCAAAGCTCCAATTCCTAAAATATTCTCAGTTCCAGGTCTTAACCCAAATTCTTGCTCCCCTCCAATTATTAAGGGAGAAAGAAATCTACTGTTCTTAAAGTATAGTCCTCCGATTCCTTTCGGAGCATGCAGCTTATGCCCAGTAAAGGATAGAAAATCGATATCCATTCTACTTACATTAAGATCAGCTCTTCCTACATATTGCGCTGCGTCGGCATGTACTAGAGCTCCCTCAGCATGTGATAACTCAATAATTTCTTTCATAGGCTGTATTACGCCCGTTTCATTATGAGCCCAGTTAATAGAGACTAAGCAGATATCATTATCCTTTAAGCTCTTCTTTAGATAGTCGAGATCAATAATGCCATCTCGACCTGCAGGTAGCACAACCACATTAACTCCGTTCTTTTTAAGAAACTCAACATTATTCTTAACAGAGCTATGTTCAAGCGGAGAGGTTATAACACAATCACCATCAATAGGTGCCCCCCTTAACATAGACTGCAAAACTATGCTGTTTGCTTCAGAACCACAGCTAGTAAAAATAAGTTGATTATCACTTGAACCTAGAAAATCTGCAACTTCTGCCCGAGCATCATCAATGAGCTTACGACTAAAATGAGAGTGTGAATGAGGGCTCGAAGGATTACCGTAAGTCGTATTCAGTATTCGAACTATCTCTTCTTTTATAGGTTCAAGCATGTGAGTTGTTGCATTATTGTCAACGTAGATATCTTCTATCATTTCTGGAAACTCCTATAGTTGCTGTTCCAGTAATGATAGTATAGAATAAATCTAAAAATTATGCAAATATAAGGTTTTTCTTTATGCAAATATAGGATTATAGTTTAATTTTTTAGATATTTTTACATTATTTACTTTTTTTGTTCTAATATTTTTATAAAACTACTATAATTAGGGACCGTTATTTCTATATATTCAGGTACTAGTGCCTTAGCCCAATCTAAAAGATTTGATAATAATAGTTTAACTTTTCTCCTTTTTATTGACGATGATAGTCCAATCTCCCTGTGAAGCCTTTCTGTAAGTTCACCATAAAAAGCACCGTCATAAGCATTAGCAGATAACCATAACCACGCTTTACTATATAAGAACCTCTCTTTAAGTTCATGGAGCGTAGTTTCATTAGTAACGTTTAGCAAATATATGTCATGCAATACTTCAGTTTCTTTTTCATTGTTTGTAATTTCAAGGCTTAGAACTTTTTCCGGATCATTTGTCCAAAATAATTGCTCTGAATCTATTGAGAAAGAAATACTTCTTTCTTTCATTAACATAGTAGTTTTTGGAGAGTATACCAAATTATCTATAATACTATGATTGGTAGTGCTAATATCCTTTTTTATAGAATCAAATAATATGTCATCAACTTTAATAGAATTATCAATGACCTTCTCTTTCCACTGCAAAATATATTTATCCACTTCACATAGATAATTCATTTCTACATTACCTGCTATGTGTAGAGATAAACCATGATAGGTTAGATTAGAACTACCTAACAAACAATAATTATCAAAAATGTAACATTTTGCATGCAAGTCATTATTTATATAGAAAGACCATCCATTTTTCTTGGCGATATTGTAACATTCTAAGTCACTAACTTCTTGTACCAAATCTCTAATTTTCCATCTTACAATAAGCTTCTTATTTTCAGTCTCAAAATTTTTATTTTTCACTAACTCTTCTAGAACATTTGCTTTACAAAAAGCTGAGAAAAAGCATATTTCTCGTTCCACTTTCGACAAATAACTGCTAATTGTATGAACAATTTCTTTACCACTTATATATCGTTTACTGTTCATCATTCCCAGTACTCAGAAAAATAATTATATACTCTATCCTCGCTTGAATAACCAATAATATTGTCTTTTACATCAACAATTGTACATAATTCAGTACCACCTATAGTTGGTCCTCTAAGCCCCCTACCGATCATCTGTGAGTATAGAACAACTGAGTTAGTTGGTCGTGTAATAAATACTACATCAATTTTTGGCACATCAAAACCCGTTGATAAAACGCCATAATTGCATAGCACCTGCAAGTTCTCGTTTCTAAAATCATTTATTATACTTCTTCTTTTACCATAGCCAACTTCTCCATCTACATGTCCACTTTTAACACCGATATAGTTAAGACAGCTTGATAGAAATTTCGAATGGTTAACACTACATGCAAACAACAATACTAATTTTCCTTTTTGTGCTTCTTCTTGAACACGCTTTAAAATCTCTATATTTCTAATATCATCATTACCAATTTTTGAAAGAAAGCCTTTAGGAAAATCAAACATTTTTTCTATATCATACTGCTCTTTATTGCTTAAAGAATATGTTCTTCCTGTAATTAAAGGATGATATTTTACTTCTGCTAATACTTTTCGCTTTCTAAGAAGTGAAATAACACTATCTTCTTTTCCATTCGAGATACCAACAATACTACCAAAGAAAAACTCTGAAAGTTCTAAATTTTCTGTCTCTATCGAAGCACTTCTTCCTGGAGTAGCGGTCAACCCGACCACTTTTGTATTTTTACTCAATAAAGCTTTAATAGTTTCCTTGTATGTAGGAGCTATTGCTTTGTGAGCTTCATCTATTACAACTATATTTGCGTTCCTTTTAATCCTATCAAAAGAGGATTTGTTTGATTTAAGCATTGAGTATAGTTTATCGAATCCACATATTACAACGCTCCTGTAATTTTCATCAATTTGCGTTATTTTCTTTTTTCCCCATACTCTATAAATTTTGACATCATAAATCCCTATATGCTCCCATATTTCTCTAAAAGCAGCACTAGCTTGTTCACATAACTCTGAAGAATTTGCAAGCCAAATCACTTTTTCACCATTTCCAGAAGAATTAAGAAACTGAGTAACTATCTCCATTGCCACCCTTGTTTTTCCTGATCCAGTTGGCATTTGGATTATAAATCTGTTTCTTGGAATTTCTAGTCTTCTTGACGCTTCTGAATAAACTGGCATTTGATATTCTTTAAGAGACTTAAATGGTGTCAACGGTCGTGCAATAATTTCTTCAGTCTCTTCAACGCTTTGTACTAGTGGGATATTTGCATCTGAAAATCTTAATATACTTACAAATTTTTTTATAAAGTCAATATCTATCCATCCACGCTTCACTAATGCATCTACTTTCAGATTAAAGGATTCACCCTCTGTTATCGTTCCTGTTTCATTTAATAGTTTATCAATTATTTCTGGTGGTTGATGTTGAAGTACAAGTTTTCTTGTTTTTTCATTTTTTAATACTTGTTCTCCAACAAAAATATCAGCAATTTTCGCTAGATTTTCTCTTTTATAAACATTCAACAACTCTGTGGTGCTATCTAAAAATAATGGTAGAATTATTTCTAATCTTCTTATTAGTTCCTCGTCGATCAATCCTTGTAATTTTGCTCTAGGTAAAACTGATAGACCATTTTCCATTATATCTACTTCTCAAAATTCTTTGCAATATTCATTCTCAACTCTCTATCCCATTCTAACTCTAAACTCTCTGTATCAATATAACCATCATTTGTTACATCTTCTAATCGTCTAGCTGCTTTGAAATAAGAAAGGAAGATTATTTCAATTAGTTTTGCTAAATCACGATTTTTTCCAGTACCATTAACAATACTATTTATTGGGTGTTCAAGATTCTTTTTGAATATATTAACTCCACAATTATGTTCAAAACCATAAGCAAAAGGGAACCTACGATCTCTAAAATCCTGTTTTTCATATGGCTTATCATCTAATGAATCTCTTTTTCTTATTTTATTAATCTCTTCCTGGTACTCATCCAAAGCCTTTATAATTTTCCCTTTATTAAAAGTATTTGATTCAGCTTCGAACCACTTATTAATATCATCAATCCTATCTGCAAGAATTCCAATAACTTCAAAGAAATTATCACGATTCAGAGCAATACCTTTTTTAGTTGGTTTGTATTCATTACTGTTTTTGTCTAAAAAAAATCTTCTGATATCCAACAGTTTTCTACCATGAAAATTATTTAACTGTACCATGATAGGATTTCTTTTTGATTTTGTTTTAGAAAGGATACCCATTGTACCTACCTATTGTTATGCCATGTTGAAATGTAATTTTTCAGATAATTTCCCCATGCAGACTTCAGTTGTTCTGCAAAATCTTCTGCCTTTAATTCAATTTCATCATCAAACATCGCTTCTGCTTTTGCATAGGACATGATTAAAATATCAATCAAATCTCTAAGTTGTTCAGCAGCGGAAGTTCCATCGAACTCTTGACTTATTAAGTCTTTTATTCTTTCTAATTCTTCAAAAAATGTATGTCTATTATTATAAGACAAAATGCTATTGCCACCAGTATGATATGTATCAAAGAAATGAGGACCTCTCCAATCTTCATCTATTATAGTAAATGGTTGTCCGCTAAATTTTTCACGCCACGCTGCCTTCTGTGCCTCTTCTGCATCTTGTTGCCATCTCTCGACAAAACTTATTGTTTCTTCCTCTGTGTTCTTTCCTTTGTCAATTAAATTTTTTGGAGTACTAGTATATTTTGCAATCTTTTCAGCTGCTTCATGCCCTGTGGAAGTTGTTTTATTAGCTTCATTTTCTTTTTCTTTCTGCTTCATTTTTTGCCAATCATCACGAACCTTTTCAAGGCAAGTCTTACGAGTTGGATTAATCCTTTCAGCTAATGTCTTCTTAAGTTCTCTATCCGGAACTGCACCTTGCTTTATATTTTTTACCGTAAAGGCTCTATCTAAGTATGCGTCAAACCTTATTTCGCAGCCCCACCAACGATCGATCTCTTTAAAAGGAGGCTGCTTTGGCCAATAAGGTATTGGGCCGTAGAAAACTTCTCTTTTGTTTCTAAGAATTGAAATACCTTCATTGTTATTAATATAACGTTCTCTATTTTCTGAGGTATTACCAGACCCTTGATTAGGTCGGAAATCTCTTGGCAATAAGCTCATCTCAATCTCAATGTTTGAACTCACTTTATTTTCATCAACCCGATCCAATGTGGGTATAGGCCACTTTAGTTTATCAACAGGGAATAGTTCTGCCTTTGGATCCTCTGGAAATTTTGTTTTTTCCGTTCTTGCATAAAGCGGGTCGACTGCAGGAACAATCTGATTGTTCAGAGTAATTTTAATATCCTCCCAAATAAAGTATCTATACGTTCTACCGATCCATTCTTTCGCATCCTCTATAACTCTTGTTGCTTTATGTGGCTGTCTATCATATTTCTTCCAAAGAACAATTGTACCATGATTCTCATCGCTCAAACTTAATAAACTACTAGTTGGATCTTTTAAGGTTGGCTCTGCTATTGAAGTAGCCTTTGTAGGGTCATTCATGATTTGTTCTAGATCGATATAAGTAAAATACCAATTTGAATTACTTTCTTTACTAAAGATCTCAACTCTTTGACATTGATTTATAGCAGCTAAAGTAGCACCTACACCAAATCTTCCGATACCATCTCTTTTATTATATCTAGAAGAATAGCCTAATTGTAAACAATGATGAAGTAGATCAGGAGACATTCCAGATCCATCATCTCCAAAAGCAACCCAGTTAATAGCCTCCTGTTGTGTACCTTGTTCATACTCAAAATATATCTTTATATTCTCTGCATTTGCCTCTATTGAGTTATCTATTACCTCGCCGTAGGCGCTAGTTGCATTAAAATCTGATTCTCTCATTGATAGTAAAGCGGTAGCATCATTTACTAATTTAACAGACATAGCTCCTCCATTACTATTATAAATAAATTCATTAGGCAATTATAATAAATAGCATTATAACATAATAGAAATTTTTTCAATACAAACAAATAGACAGATAGACTTTATTTTCTTCGAATTTTTCTATCTATGTATGCTTAATTTGTATATTGAATCTCTCACAAATAAAATGAATTAGAGAACTCTTCTTTGTTATATTATTTTCAGCAAAGCACTTAATACAATGTAGTATAATCTCTATAAATACAGAGTGTAACTTCAAACAACAGGCTTGAAAGTCTTATGCAAGTGAAGTCCAATGATTACAAATGATTCTGGTGTATCTGCATATAAGAGCGGGGTTTTAGCACTACACCAGATAGAAAAACGATATGTTATTATAAACATTATGCCTCACTGTTTTCGGACAGTCGTAGTCAAAAAAGAGAAGTTGTGGAAGATGTAACTGCTCATAGATAGTATAGAAAACCAGGACAATAGTCTTGTTGCAAAGATAGATATCAAAAAACGGCTCTACGAAAAATGCCGGGCATCATCGTCGGGTAAAAAGGGCTTTTGATAAGTTAAGGGAAAATTCAGGCAAGTCATCAAATATCACATAGCATCTGTTTCGATAGATAGAAACGTATTTTGAATTCACCCATCTGTAGCGGGAACTCATAACTTTGTAGCTGAGTGAGTTAATTTCGCAAAACACTATCTACATTACCGCTTCCAAATTTATTTAGGAAAAGCCCCTCACCCTCCAATACGCATACATCCTGCTAAATACTTAATTGAAATTATTTTACATATGTATTTTTTTTAACTATGTGTAAGAAATATATAGCATTTTTCCTTACAAATAGAACCCGATCAAGCGCCACATTTACCCTGCATCACCCCCCCGGCATTTTTCCTTCAGATCATTATGCCAGCTGTAGGAGATCAATCCGTCATGCTGCAGCCGACCGACAACGATCCCCGGATGAATGCCGATTCGACCCGCGAAGTCCTGTATATGATCGGGGTAGAATTGATCTCTCTCAACAAATGCCTTATATTCTTCTGTCGGTATCAGGAACTCACAAGCGTGCGAGTCAGCTTCATTCTCCTGTTCGCCTTCCGCCGATCCTCTTTCCGCGTCCAGGAATATCGGCTTTTTCCCGTGCAATAGAATATGTGCCGCTTCATGGAAAAAGGTGAACCAGAAGTGATCGTTGGTCTTGTACCGCAGGCTTGCCGCGATCATTGCTTTGTTTTGATTGATCCAGAGAGCTGTGCCGCTGATATGGGTATGCTTCAACTCCGGAACCGTTACGAAGGCGACCCCCGCCGAAGCGCAGAGTTCCCTGATCCGCGGGAAAAACTGTTCAGCAGGAAGTACCGTGAGTGTTCGTATCTCCTCCAACACCGTTCGGAAGACATCCTTCCGAAACACCTCTGTCTTGATCTTATCGGCCTCCTTCCCGGCGAGATGGAGCCATACAGCCGTCGCTTCATCCGATTCGATGAATCGTGAACTCTTTCGGTACAGGACAGCCCGCTTGAGGTTGTACTCCTCCCAGGTGCGCGGATTGGATACTCCCAGAAAGCGCAGGAGGCTGTCTGCAAGAACCTCATTACGTTTCGTGTTAGGGAGTACTCCCAGACGCTTGAGGTCGGCTATCGGGAACCGCCGTAGCCACTGGCGCGTATATTCGTTCTTCAACCGTTCCTCATCCTTTTTTCTCGCCTGAAACAGTTGGTAGGATTCAGCCATATTCATCCAGAGCTCGGCCTTTACGTCGAGGATTTTTTCGAATGTCAAAGACACGTCCGGCGAATAGAGAGCCTTCCCATTGATAATCTGACTCACCGACTTCACCGACAACCCAGCGCGCTCGGCGAAGTCGCGCTTCTTTATCCTTCTGGCTTCCAGGACTTCTTCCAGATACTCACCGGGGTGGATGACATAATCGGGTGTATAGGTGTTTCTCATCTCGGCCATTTAATGATAATCCTCCACTGACAGGATTCGAATCGAGAATATCTGCTCCAGGTTTATTCCGCCGTCTGATTTCTTCGGCACGGGTTTGTCCGCCGGCTCGAAAATCAGACGAAATGGATGGTATAGATCTACGGCAAAACAACCTCTACGATCACCGGACAGTTGATGGCATCGATCCGGCGGCAGAACCGGAACTGAAGCAAGTGTCGGAGCTGCTCTGAGCACCATCATCCGCACCATGATTTTCCTGGCTTGTTGGCCATATTCTCTCTGCAGGCTTTTGTCTGTATTGAAGATTTTTTCAAGCTTTGAGCTTGCAAACACAATATTCACATGTACATTAATTATAAAATACTTTACGTTAAAGGTAAAGACTTTTTATATAAATTTAATTTCGTACTATACATGATATCTACCGCACACGCTATGATTCATGCCTTGATCAAGGCCTTCATTTTATTATAAGTGTCTCTGTCTATCCTTTCAGTTTTTCAAGTTCCATCCTTACACCGTTAAAATAATCCACAAACTCCCGAATCTTGTTCCTGGAGATCAGCTTGTATACTCCCCTTTGAGATAGATTGTAGTCATGAAGGATATCCTTCACTTTTTTCCCTTGATAGAGATCGTAGAACATCCGAAGGGTATCTTTCTTCCAGCCCGACATGATTGAAAACACGAGGCGCATCCCGGTATTGAGGATCTCCGACCTGTCTCCCGCGCACCCGGAGACCCGCACGATGGAATAACGGGTCGGCTTCAGCTCATTCATACCTTCACGGGCGGCATGAAAGACCGGTCCGTCCATGCCGATGGCTCGTTCTCTATTTATATCAGTGTATAAAGCATCGTAACTGATTGAAAAACGGACCTGAACGGGGAAAAATTTTACAAGGATATGCAGAATGTGATCAATAATCTCGTCTCCGGCGTCATACAC
>Ga0272443_10002291_pt1 | contig 24801 bp, 17 predicted proteins | sample SSMAcet12_FD_193581 | JGI IMG/M metagenome (GOLD analysis project Ga0272443, IMG submission 193581) | Marine sediment archaeal communities from Little Sippewissett salt marsh, Falmouth, MA, United States - SSM-Acet-12 | ecosystem: Environmental > Aquatic > Marine > Wetlands > Sediment ...
CCGCCGATCCCACCAGCGAGCTGTACTTCGTGATCGCTGCCGTCAGCGTCGTCTTCCCGTGGTCGATGTGCCCGATCGTGCCCACGTTCATGTGCGGCTTCGTTCGCTCGAACTTCTCCTTCGCCATGGTTCTCTCCAAATCCTCACATCATGATGTCGGTAAAACTGCTTCGAATGATTTCGTTCAGTTGCCAAGTATTTTCTTGGCAACATTCTCACTGACTTGCTCGTAGTGATCGAATTCCATTGTAAACGCACCCCGGCCCTGAGTCTTCGATCGCAACTCGGTCGCATAACCGAACATTTCGGCCAGGGGCACGTTGGCCCCGATTGCCTGCACGCCACCGGGTCGGGTATCAATACCCTGGATGGCAGCCCGCCGGGCGGAAAGGTCGCCTGTAACGTCGCCCACAAAATCCTCCGGAACGACAACTTCTGCGACCATGATCGGTTCTAAAAGGACCGGACCCGCTTTCGCAGCGCCTTCACGGAAAGCCATCGAACCAGCCATCTTGAAGGCCATCTCGCTCGAGTCCACCTCGTGGAATGAGCCGTCGTAAAGAACGACATTCACATCCGTCATGGGATATCCCGCCAGGACGCCGCCTTCCGCAGCTTCCATCACACCCTGCCGGACGGCGGGGATGTACTCCTGGGGGATGGCACCACGGCTGATGCGATCCTCAAAGCTGATCCCGCTGCCAGGCTTTGCGGGTTCGAGGGAGAGGACGACATGTCCAAACTGCCCCCGGCCACCGGTCTGCTTGACGTAGCGGAACTCGACTTTCTCATTCGGCCGGGAAATCGATTCCCGGTAAGCCACACGTGGTCGCCCCACCTTCGCCTGCACCTTGAATTCACGCATCATGCGGTCCATCAAGACTTCGAGGTGAAGCTCGCCCATGCCCCAGATGAGGGTCTGCCCGGTCTGCTCGTCGACGCCCACGCGGAATGTCGGGTCCTCTTCCGCAAGCTTATGCAGCGCGATGCTGAGCTTATCCTGGTCCGCCATCGTCTTCGGCTCAATCGCCACGAAGATGACGGGGTCCGGGAAGGTGATCGATTCCAGCATGATGGGATTGGCGGCGTCGGAAAGCGTATCACCGGTAAAGGTTTCCTTCATTCCGAGGACTGCACCAATATCGCCGGCGGACACCTCTTCGATATCCTCGCGCCGGTCCGCGTACATGCGGAGCAGCCGCCCCACACGCTCACGCTTCTCCTTGGACGAGTTGTAGACCGTGGAACCGCGCTTCACCTTGCCCGAGTACACCCGGAAGTAAGCGAGGCGGCCCACATAGGGATCCGTCACAATTTTAAAGACCAGGGCACTCAACGGCTCATCTGCGCTCGCCTTCCGGGTGACGACTTCGTCTGTGCCCGGGCGTGTCCCGACGGTATCCGGAACATCCAGCGGCGAGGGAAGATAGGCCACGACCGCATCCAGAAGGGGCTGAATACCCTTGTTGCGCAGCGACGAGCCGCAAAAAATGGCGGTCGCCTTTGAGTCCAGCACAGCCCGACGCAGCGCTTCTTTCAGTTCATCGACGGTGATCGTTTCGCCCTCGAGATATTTGAGGGTGAGTTCATCGTCGCTTTCGGCAATCTGTTCAACCATCTTGGAGCGCCGCTCGGCCGCCGCTGCCCGCAGATCCGCGGGGATGTCGGTGATTTCGGGCTCCTCTTCAGGGTCATCCGAATAGATGTACGCCTGCTCAGCGATCAAATCGACCACACCGCGGAAGTCCGCTTCCAGGCCGATGGGCATCTGCACGGCGATCGGGTTTCCACTCAGGCGCTCGCGGATGCTCTCGATTGTGCGGTCGTAGGATGCGCCAACCCGGTCCATCTTGTTTGCAAAACAGATCCGGGGAACGCTGTAGCGGTCTGCCTGGCGCCACACGGTTTCTGATTGCGGTTCCACACCTTGCACAGCGTCAAAGACGACGATCCCGCCGTCGAGCACTCGCAATGAGCGTTGCACTTCTGCCGTGAAGTCGATGTGGCCGGGTGTATCGATAATGTTAATCTTGCAGTCACGCCATGTGGCGGTCACAGCGGCCGAGACGATGGTTATGCCCCGTTCCCGCTCCTGATCCATCCAGTCCGTGACGGTTGTTCCATCATCAACCGATCCGAGGCGATGTGTGCGTCCCGTGTAGAAAAGAACCCGTTCTGTAGTTGTGGTTTTTCCAGCATCGATATGTGCGATGATGCCGATGTTACGGGTTCTTTCGAGTGGGAAAGCTTGCTCCTCCATGATCGGTCACGGTCCATTGCAAGACCGTTCCTCCATCCTACCAACGATAATGGGCAAAAGCGCGGTTGGCTTCTGCCATGCGGTGAGTCTCCTCACGCTTCTTGATTGCGGCGCCTGCATTGTTCGCTGCATCCATTAATTCCGAAGCCAGTTTCTCGGCCATGGACTTGCCGGAGCGGCTGCGCGCGGCTGAAAGCAGCCAGCGCATCGCAAGGGTGAGCCGCCGTGAAGAGGTAACTTCCACCGGGACCTGGTAGGTTGCACCGCCAACGCGGCGGGGTTTGACCTCGAGCATCGGCGATGTATTGCGGATGGCCTCTTCAAAGACTTCGAGGGGTTCCCGCTTGGCGCGATCCTGGATGATCTCAAAGCTCTCATACAGAATCCGGGTCGCCGTGCTCTTCTTACCCTTTTTCATCAGACGATTGATCATCATCTGAACGGTCACATTGTTGTATCGCGGATCGCCCTCGATCTCACGCTTTTCTGGTTTGGTCCGTCGCATATCCCTGCTCCGTATCGCTCACGAACATCCGCCGCCCGTACGGCGGCTGGATGAGAATTACCTTTACTTCTTCGGGCGTTTTCCGCCGTATTTCGATCGTCCCTGCATACGCCCGTCAACACCCGTCGAGTCGAGCGTGCCGCGGACGATGTGGTAACGCACACCAGGAAGGTCCTTCACACGACCGCCGCGCACGAGGACTACCGAGTGCTCCTGCAAGGAGTGACCCTCGCCAGGGATGTAGGCGGTAACCTCGATGCCGTTTGACAGCCGCACACGGGCTACCTTCCGAAGCGCAGAGTTCGGCTTCTTCGGTGTCTGTGTACGAACCTGTGTACACACACCGCGTTTCTGCGGTGCGCCTTTCGGCTGCGGAATTCGGCGCTGCTTCATCGAGTTATAGATGTACTGCAGCGCAGGTGCTTTGGTCTTGGACCGTTTGTCTTTTCGGCCTTTCCGAACCAATTGGTTGATGGTCGGCACGGTCACCCTCCCGTATGTTGGTGTGGGCTTATAGCCCATGTTCCATTCGCAGTAAGGGAGGCCACCCGACGTGCTCGATGGCCTCGCCTCATCAATGTTTATTCGATTCGAGCAGGCTCTTCACGCGCTCCTGCTCCACGCAAGTGCAACAGGTCGAAATTCTACCATCAGGAAGCAAGGGCGTCAAGAAGAACCGGAGCAGTCCGTCGCCCTCTCCTCCATCATTTTCCTTCTTTAAATATGCATACTCCACCGCTCAGGGCATCAAGCTGTGGGATCCATGTCCAGCAGACCCAACCCGAGCCGCGGGGCCCGTGTGCGGGACTGCTGCTTCCCGAAGCGGATAACCTCGCCCTCTTCGCTGATGGCTTCCACCGAGAGCCCTAGGCTCTGCAGCTCCTTCACCAGCACCCGGAACGCGGCCGGGATGCCCGGTTCTTCAACCGGCTCTCCCTTGACAATGGCCTCATAGGTCTTCACACGACCCTGGACATCGTCTGATTTCACAGTCAGCATTTCATGCAGTGTGTGTGCAGCGCCGTACGCTTCCAGCGCCCACACTTCCATCTCACCAAAACGCTGCCCGCCAAACTGGGCCTTTCCGCCCAGCGGCTGCTGCGTCACAAGCGAGTACGGACCTGTGGAGCGAGCGTGCACTTTGTCCTCGACGAGGTGGTGGAGCTTCATCATCAGCACATTGCCGACGGTCACCGGCTGGTCATAGGACTGGCCTGTCTTCCCGTCATACAGAAGCTGCTTGCCGAGAAGCGGAACCGGTTCGCCGAACTCGTCCATCACCTCTGCCGCCATCTTGCGCAGTTCTTCCTCCGCCTTCACACGGCCGGTCTTCCGTCCGTGGTCTTCAATCCACTGTCGGAGGCACAATTCAATGGCGAGGTCATCACGGGCGTCGCGCTCTTCCAGCGCCAGGTCTTCAATCTCGAATGCAAGAACGCTTTCGGGATCGATGTCCTTCTCACGCAGCCATTCTTTCCACGTTGAACGGCGGGCATACGTCAGATCAGTCGCCAGCAGGTCCAGGTCGTACCCTTTGTCACCCAGCCAGTTTTCAAGATAGATATGGCGTACTTCCTCATCATCCTTGAAGGCTTCCTCTTCGTAGTAGCCCTGGTCCTTGACCCATTCCCAGGCGGTTTCACCGACCTCGCGCCAGGCACGGTCGATCAACCAGGCCCGGGCGAGTTCTGCCTGAATCTCGCGCTCGTCGGCACCATCGAAGACGGGCGTCACGGCACGGAAATCCAGCCGTGTCGCAGCCCAGCCCAGGTGCGCTTCGAGGATCTGCCCGATGTTCATACGTCCGGGAACACCCAGCGGGTTGAGGATGAGATCGACAGGCGTCCCGTCTGCAAGGAACGGCATGTCCTCCACCGGGACAACCTTGGAGATGACGCCCTTGTTGCCGTGGCGGCCGGCCATCTTGTCGCCTTCCGTGGCTTTCCGCTTTTGAGCGACAGAGACCCGCACCATCTTTTCAACGCCAGCGGGGAGATCGCGGTGTTCCTCGCGGGTGAAGACCTTCACGTCCACGACTTTGCCGCGCTCACCATGGGGCATGCGCAGGGACGTGTCTTTCACCTCGCGCGCCTTCTCGCCGAAGATCGCCCGCAGCAGTTTCTCTTCCGGTGTCAGTTCCTTCTCACCCTTCGGTGTAATCTTGCCCACCAGGATGTCGTTCGGACCGACTTCAGCGCCGACCCGGATGATTCCGTCTTCATTCAAATCCCGCAGGGCATCTTCACCCACATTGGGAATGTCATAGGTGATTTCTTCTGCACCCAATTTCGTGTCACGTGCCTCGACTTCGTGCTTCTCAATATGGACCGAGGTGAAGCGATCCTCGCGGATCAGCCGCTCGGAGATGAGAATGGCGTCCTCGAAATTGCCGCCCTCCCAGGAGAGGAATGCTGTGAGAACATTCTGCCCGAGGGCTAATTCGCCACCATCCGTTGAGGAGGAGTCGGCAATCACGTCGCCGGGGCGAACCCGCTGCCCCTTGATGACGGCAGGGCGCTGGTCAATGCATGTGCTCTGGTTGGAGCGGTTGAACTTCCGGAGATGGTAGGTCCGGTTCCCGCCGGACGTCCTCACGACGACACGGCTGCCCGTTACGGATTCAACCTCACCCTCGACGTCGGAGAGAATAACCTGCCCCGAGTCGATGGCAGCAAAGCGCTCCATGCCCGTGGAAACAATGGGAACCTCGGGGGTGATGAGCGGAACGGCCTGGGTCTGCATGTTGGAGCCCATCAACGCCCGGTTGGCGTCGTCATGCTCCAAGAACGGGATCAACGAGGCACTCACACCCACAATCTGGCGTGGTGCGACGTCGACATACTCCACCCGCTCCGGCGGCATGAAGGAGAATTCGCCATTGTAGCGGCAGGAAATGCGGGGATTGCTGAATTCACCGTCGGAGCTCATGGCCGCGTTGGCCTGGGCGATCACGTAGCGATCTTCCTGATCCGCGGAGAGATACTGGACGTCATTGGATACAAAGTGGACGATCGGGATGTCCATCTTGAGTTTCTTCAGTTTGGAGACATCGCTCTTGGCGATCTCTTCTCCGCCCTTCATGACCACATCGCCGCTCTTGGGATCGATGATGTCCTCCAGGATGGTCCGACCGATAATGCCGGGATCACCCGGGTCCATCTTGGTGACGACCATGCGGTACGGTGTCTCGATGAAGCCGAACGGGTTGACCCGCGCGTAGGTCGCAAGCCGGCCGATGAGACCGATGTTCGGGCCTTCGGGCGTTTCGATGGGGCAAATGCGTCCATAGTGCGAGTTGTGCACATCGCGTACGTCAAATCCCGCGCGTTCACGGCGCAGACCGCCAGGACCAAGGGCGGACAGGGTGCGCTTGTGGCGCAACTCCGCAAGGGGATTGGTCTGGTCCATGAACTGCGATAGCTGACTGGACCCGAAGAATTCGCGCAGTGAAGCCACGACCGGGCGTATGTTCACCAGCGAAACCGGTGAAATCTGATCCTGGTCGCGGATGGACATCCGCTCGAGGATAACCCGCTCCATGCGGCGCAGACCAATCCGCAGCTTGCCCTGGATGAGTTCACCCACGGTCTTAACGCGTCGGTTACCGAGATGATCGATGTCATCCGGCTGTTCCAAATTGTTATTGATTTTGATGAGGCGTTCGATCAAACGCACGATGTCCCATGCTGTGACGGTGCGATGCGAGAGCGGAACCCGTTCGTGCAGATCGAGTTTCTGATTCAACTTATAGCGCCCGACTCGTTCGAGGTCGTAACGGCGCTGGTCAAAAAGCTGATCCATCAGGTACTCGCCTGCATTATCCAATGTGGCGGGATCGCCGGGGCGCATGCGTCGGTAGAATTCGATCAGCGCTTCCTCCGACAGGGTGCGGTCGTTCTTGAGTTCCCAATCGGGTTCCTGACGGATGGTCATCTCGATGTATGGATGGTCGGGATTGTTATCCGCTTCGGCAAACAACGCGAGCAATTCTTCGTCGGAGCCTTCTTTAAGAGGGTGATCATCCAGCCCGGTGTCAACCGCCGCCAGCGCCCGCAGCAGGATGGTGATGGGAATGGTGCGCTTGCGGTTGAACTTCAGCGTGAGGTAGTCACTCTTGCGCGTCTCCAATTCCATCCATGCGCCGCGGTCGGGGATGAGCTTGGCAGATGCCATGCGCCGGCCAGACTTGCGGTCCTCATCCGCTTCGAAGTAAACACCTGGTGAACGGATGAGCTGCGAAACGACTACGCGCTCGGTTCCGTTAATAATGAAGGTCCCCTTATCAGTCATCATGGGGAAATCTCCGAGGAAGATTTCCTGCTTGATGGGCTCGGGCACATCCGGTCCGGCCAGAAGGACCGTCACGTACAATGGCGCAGCATAGGTCAGATCACGCTCCAGGCACTCTTCAATGTCGTGCTTGGGGTCCTCAAACCAGTACTTCAAATCGAAGTCTTTCGCCTCGGTCGTGTCGCCGGGGAAAAAGAGCTTCATGCCACCGTTATAAGCTGTAATCGGGGAAATCTCGTCGAAGAGTTCCTTTAAACCTTCTTCCAGAAGCCAATTAAACGAATCCAACTGAACGTCAATCAAAGAAGGAATCGGATAGAGTTCGGGGATCTTGGAATAACGTTTCTGTCCGAGAGAAGAGGTCATTCAAAACTCCTATGCCGCTCAACGTAGGCAGGGATCGGTCGATGGATCAAGACGCAAAAAGACGGGAAACAGCCGGGGTTTCCATCCATTCCTTCAGTTCCAGCTGTTACCCGCTTGAATCACTCGAACGTCACCCGCTAGTATGCGCGCAAAAACTCAAGACGCCTAAACTGCAAGTTTATAAGATACCACGTATTACCTGGATTGTCTATGGAAGATATGTGTGGGAATTGAATGGCTCAAACGTTCAGTATATCATAGAAAACCACTTTCACAAGCCCGGAGCACGCTGCGATCGCACACCTGGACGCGGTGGCGTGGGTTGTCAAGAACTCGTCTTTGTGGGATACATTAAGCATGTCCGCTGACAACCTCATCATCCACAGCCAGGTCATTCCACCCCGCCGGCAAAAGGGCATTTTAAAGCGCCCGCGTCTCGACCAGAAGATGGAAGCTGTGCATGATGTCACCCTCACTATCGTCCAGGCAGGCACGGGATACGGGAAGAGTACCGTTCTCACCTCACTCCTCCACGATGACACGTCCCTGGCCTGGTACACCATCACCCTCCCCCATCGTGATCCGGCCATTTTTCTCGCTCATCTGCTTCAGGCGTTCATCACAGCAGGCATTGACGATGGCCCGACCTTCCAGGACGTGGTAGGGGACGAGACGACCCGCATCACACCACCGATGCTCACCCCCCTGCTGAATGCCATCACCCGGCGGACGGGCCAGGATGTCATCCTCGTGCTGGACGATTACCATCATGTCATCGATGTGCCAGAAATCGACGCGTTGATCGAGCGCCTTATTGACTATGCACCACCGGGTTTACACATCGTCCTCTCCACCCGGCGCATGCCCAGACTGGAAGCCATCACCCACCGCGAGGTCAAGGGAGACAGACTGTTGCTCACGCGTGAAGACCTCGCCTTCACCTGTGAAGAAATCGGCGCATTGTTCCGCGACCGGTACAACTTTCCCCTCTCGGATGCGCAGTGCACCGAACTGATGACACTGACAGAAGGATGGGCAATTGCCCTGCAGCTTATCTGGCAAACCATCCAGCGGGCAGGCACGGCCAGTCTCGACGAGGTGCTCGAACAACTTCCTTCCACACTCGAGGCACTCTTTGACTACCTTGCACAGGAAATCCTCGCACGCCAGCCCGAACCGGTGAAAACCTTCCTCCTGAAGAGTTCCATCCTGCACGATCTTCACCCTCTTCTGTGCCAGCATCTCACGGGCATGGAGAACAGCGCTGATCTTCTGTCCGAGCTGAGTCAGGCGGGCTTGTTTCTCGTACGGCACGGCGAAACGTACCGCTTCCACAATCTCTTCCGTGACTTCCTCCGCAACCAGGCCGTCCTGCGCTGGTCATCTCTCCAGGACCTTCACCGCCGGGCTGCAGCCTACTTCGAACAGGATGGCAACCGCGAGGAATCCATCTACCACTGGCTTCACGCAGAGGATTATGACAAAGCCAGCCAGCTCATGGTGGATATCAGCGTATTGCTGCTCCGGGATGGACGCCTGGACACACTCAGTGAGTGGGTTACAGCGCTGCCTCCCACTGTGCTGGACCAGAATCCCATCCTCATGTATCGCATGGGCGAGCTGTGCCGCTTCGCATCCCGCTTTGATGAGGCTTTAGCCTGGTATACCCAGGCTCAGGAACGATACCAACTCCGCCAGGACATCGCCGGCGTGAGCCGGGCGCTGCGCGGGCAGGCTGCCGTGCATCTGGACACCGTGCATCCCAACAAGGCCGAATCCCTGCTTCAAGAAGCGCTGCGCCTCGTGGATGGCCAGCAGGACAGGGAGGAACAGGCCCGGTTACTGGACCTCATGGGCGAGAACATGACCAACCGCGGCCGCTCAGACGAAGCGGAAGCCCTGCACGAACAAGCCCGTCGTCTGCGCTCGGAAGGTCCGGGCCGCGCCGACCTGGATGTGCGCGTTCTCCTGCGTACCGGCCGCCTGGATGAAGCCGAAGTGATCCTCAACCAGCGCACATCGACAACGGAAGAAGATCCACAGACCTTCCGCGAGCCGCGCGCGCACCGGGAGACTCTGCTGGTTCTCTCACTCATTCAGTCCTTTAAAGGAAACGCGTTTGCTTCATACACCAATGCGATTAAAGGGATCGACATCGGGCGTCACCTCAGTTCACCGTTCGTCGAAGCGGTCGGTAACATGCGCCTCGGTCACGCGCTGCAGATTCTGCCCCATCGCAACGGCGCGGAAGAGGCGCTCACCTGCTACCGCACAGCCATGAGCATTGCAGAGGAGCTCGCCGTCCCGCGCACAAAGGTGGAAGCGTTCTGGGGTCTGACCCGACTGCACGGCTTCCAGGGCGATGTCGCGGCGGCGGAACACTTCGCCCGCGATGGCATCGACCTCGCCCTCAGCGTGGGAGATGAGTGGATTGCTGCCCATGTGGAGACCACACTCGGTGCGAGTTACCTCCTGGCCGGCGAGCACGAGAAAGCCGCCAGGTGCTTGAACGGCGCCAATGATTCCTTGAAGGAATGCGGCGATCCGTTCGGCCTTGCCCTCACCAGAGCCTGGCAGGCCTTGCTCCAGACCCCGCAAGCCGCGCAACGACGCCCGGCCTGCCTGAGTGAACTTCTCAGGCTTTGCGAGAACCACGGCTACACCTTCCTGTTCCGGCAGCAGACCTTCCTCGGACCTCCCGATCCATCACAACTGATCGCATTTCTGCTCGAGGAGATTCCCGTCAAGGACCGCCCCTCATCCATGCGTGACACGATGGAGGAGATGGGACTGCCTGCAGATCTGACCTATCATCCGCGCCACGCGCTGCACATTGCCACCCTCGGCCGTTTCGTGGTCCAGCGTGGAGATGATGTTGTGGGTGGAGGGGAATGGCATCGGGAAAAGAGCAAGTCTCTGTTCCGGCTCTTCCTCGCCCATCGGGGGCATTTCCTCGACCGGGATGAAATCCTCAACACCCTCTGGCCGGACACGGATCCAGATGCCGCGGAGAACCGCTTCAAAGTGACCTTGAACGCACTCAATCAGGTCCTGGAACCCGACCGCCCTCCCAGAGCCCGCACCCGTTTCATTCAGCGCCGGAACAATGCCTATGGCCTCAATCCGGACGCGCACATCTGGTACGACGCGCTGGTGATGGAGGAGATGCTCGCCCAGGCGGACAGTGCCGCAGACAAGCACATGGCCCTCGACCTCTACCGGCGGGCGCTTGATCTGTATCAGGGGGATTTCCTTCCAGATTGCCTCTACCTCGACTGGTGCCGCAGTGAGAGAGAACGGCTGCGCACGGTGTACAAGGAAGCGCTTGTGCGCGCAGCCTCCATGCTGGTGGAGGAGGGAGACCACCTTCAGGCATTACGCTACACTCAACGGGCGCTGACGGTGGACAATTGCATGGAAGCTGCATACCGCTTGCTGATGCGAATTTACATCAAGCTCGGCAACCGCGTGGAAGCCATGCGCACCTATGACCGCTGCACAGCCTGTCTGCAGGAAGAGCTTGACGTCTCCCCTATGGCCGAGACCACCAGCCTGTACGAAGAAATCCGCTCATCATCCAACTGAATACCCGTGAGGAAGACGCCAACCGCTCTTTCTGCAGGAAAAACGTTACTCGTTTGTAACTCGGCTGAAACCAGCCTACCTCATAATATCCGTATGTATAACCCCTGACAGCGTCTCGTGACGCTGCGATGCAATCCGATTCAGCCAGAAACCCAGTTGGAGGAGCTAACCATGCGCTTGAAAGATCGTGTTGTCATGATTACCGGTGGAGCCGCCGGCATTGGAAAGGCAACCGCCAAACGATTTGCGGAGGAAGGCGCCATCATCGCCCTCTGTGACGTCAACGAGGAGGCGGGGAAAGCCGTCGCTGCTGAACTTGGCGGTAAAGCCAGCTTCGCCGTGGTGGATGTGACAGATCGCCAGGCTGTGCAGGAATGGGTGGACAGCGTCGTGACCGAGCACGGCCGCGTCGATGTCATGGTGAACAACGCGGGCATCACGCGCGACAACCAGCTCGTGAAGGTCAAGGATGGTGAACTGGTGAAGCAGATGCCAGAAGCCGACTTTGATCTCGTCATCAACATCAATCTCAAGGGCGTATTCAACTGCACACAGGCGGTTGCCCCTGTCATGATTAAGCAGGGCGGTGGCGTGATCCTCAATGCCAGCTCCGTTGTGGGACGTGATGGCAACTTCGGCCAGACGAACTACGTGGCGACCAAGGCTGGTGTGATTGGCATGACCAGGGTCTGGGCCCGGGAGATGGGCCGCTACAACGTACGTGTCAACGCCGTCGCGCCGGGCTTCACGGCGACCGAAATGGTCATGAAGATGCCGGAGAAAGTCCTCGACAACATGAAATCCCACACTCCGCTGGGACGTCTGGCAGAGCCCGTGGACATCGCCAACGCCTACCTCTTCCTGGCATCGGACGAGAGTTCCTTTATTTCCGGGATCACTCTATCCGTCGATGGAGGCCTCGTCGTCGGCACGTAGTCCCGGCCGGATACGCAACCATTGAACGAGTGCCGGTCCGGCTTCCTGGACCGGGCTCGTTCCAGCCAGTTCACCGCCAGTACAGAGGAGAGAGCCCGTGGACCCGACAGCGCTTTATCAACAGAAACTGCGAACCATACCGGAGGCTGTCAGCCTTGTTCAACCCCACCACACCATTGTGGCGGCGATGGCTGCGGCTGAACCTGCCGGATTGCTCAGTGAACTCAGCAACCACAAGGACCGCCTCGAGGATGTAACAGTTGCGGTGTGTCTCCCCCTGCGGAAGTATGACTTCCTGCTGCAGCCCGACATGTCGGGGCACTTCTTCACTGAGAACTGGTTCTACGGCGCCCCGGACAGAGCGGTGCACCCCGAAGGTCGCACCTCCTACATCCCCAACAACCTGCATGCAGCCGCCAAGGACAAACTCGCGGCGGCTGGCGGTCATGTCGATGTCTTCTGGGGCACAGCGACACCTCCCGACAAACGCGGTTTTATGTCACTCTCGACCTGCCTTGTGTACGAGAAGGAAATGATTGAAGCGGCCGATGTGGTTGTGCTGGAAATTAACGCCAACATGCCCTGGACGCTCGGCGATACCCAGATCCACATTTCGGAAGTGGACTACGTGGTCGAAAATGATCAGCCGCTCTTCGAGTTCCCCATCGTTGCCCCCACGGAATGGGAAGAGATGATCGGCGGTCACATTGCCGATCTCATCGAAGACGGCTCAACCATCCAGCTCGGCTTCGGAGGAATTCCCAACGCCATCACGGCGTTCCTCAAAGAACGGCGTGACCTTGGTATCCACACCGAGATGTTCACCGATGGCATGGTCGATCTCTATGAAGCGGGCGTCGTTACCAATCGCAAGAAAACGCTCTGGCCGGGAAAGATGGTCGGAGCGTTTGCACTCGGCAGCAAGAAACTCTACGACTTCGTCGATGACAACCTGTTCGTTGAATTTCAACAGGGCCGCATCACCAACGACGCGTACATCATCGCCCAGAATCACAAGATGGTCAGCGTCAACACCGCCCTCCAGGTTGATATTCTCGGACAGGTCTGCTCGCAGAGCCTTGGCCCGCGCCACTACAGCGGTACAGGTGGTCAGTTGGACACTCATCGCGGCGCACGCATGTCTGTAGGCGGGCGCGGCATCATCGCACTGCGCTCCACAGCGCGCAAGGGGACCATTTCCACCATCGTACCCATGCTCACAGAAGGGGCCGGCGTGACCGTCCCCAGTCAGGATGTGGACACCATCGTAACGGAGTATGGTGTGGCAGACCTGAAGGGTCTCTGTGTCAAGGATCGCCTTGAAGCGCTCACCAACATCGCACATCCTGATTTCCGCCCATGGATCCGTGAGCAGGCGGAAGAATTGAAGATCGTCCCCCGTCTGATTGTGCAGGGGTTTGAGGCTCCTGAAGCAGGAAAGGAATCCAGGACGCCGGGCGTCTCCGCAGAGAGCATCCGCCTTGGAACCTTCTGTGATCTCTCGGGGCCCAATGCCAGCATCGGCATGGCACTTCTACGCGGCAGCCTCGCGTGCTACGACTATCACAACGACTGGGGCGGCGTACACGGGCGCAAGGTCGAGCTGCTGATCGAGGATGATGGGTTCGACCCAGAGCGAAGCCTCATCGCAGCGAAAAAACTGGTCGAAGAGGATGGTATCTTCGCCATCGTCAGTCCCCTCGGAACGCCCACCAATCTTGCCGTCATGGACTATCTTCTCGAAAAGAATATTCCCGTTATCTCTCCCCACAGCGGCGTTTCCACCTGGTCGACACCGGTAAAACCAACCTATTTCGCTCTGCAGCCCTCCTACGAGGTGGAAGGACGAATCCTGGCACAGCTCGTCCTTACCCGCTGGGAGGAGCCACGCGTGGCAATCGTTGCCGTGGACGATCCATTCGGGAATGAAGAATCGTATGCATTCATGGATGAACTGGGGAAAAAGAAGCACGAACCCATTCTCATCATCCGCCATGATCCGGAAGACTCGACCCCGGAAGCGTGGGTGAAAGACCTGGCGTCAAGCAAACCCGATGTCGTCATGTTGTTTACCTATGTCAAAGCTGCAGCAGACATCCTGCGAACGGCGCATCGCAAAGGGTTGGAGACGCAGATTCTGGGCAATTACGTTCTGTCCGGCACTGATATCTTCCGCCTCGCTGGCAAGCAGGCAATGAACGGCGTTCGCGCCACGAGTTATCCACCCGGCCCGCGTTCCCATCGCGGTGAACGGCTGTTCCAGAAGAACATGGCACGCCTTGCGTCCGTTGAACAACCGGGAACCCACAGCCGGATTGGCTACGCGGCAGCGCAGCTCGTGCTTGAAGGCTTGCGTCGGGCAGGACCGGATCTCACACGCGAAGACTTCCTCAAAGCCCTGGAAAGTCTCGATGGGTGGACCGACGGATTGCTGCCCCCGATCAGTTACACAGCAGATGACCACCGTGGCCTCACCGGGCTCGCGCTGGTGCGCGCGGTGAACGGCCGCTGGATGATGGAAAAGAGTCTCATACAACTTCAGGAATGAGGAGGAACACCATGCCGCGCTACGCAACCATCATCGGGACTGGGAAATATGTCCCTGAAGACGAAGTGACGAACGACGATCTAAAAGAGCATTTTGGCAAAATCAGTCCCAAACTTGCCGAGGTTGTCGGGAAATTTGAGGAAAGCAGTGGCATACGCAGCCGCCGTATGGCGCCGCGCGATTGGGTGACATCGGATCTCGCCGTTGCTGCCGGGAAGGCTGCACTCGAGGATGCCGGCATCACCGCCGACCAGCTCGACATGATCCTCCTTGGCACCGATACGCCCGATTACATCACCCCGGCCACATCGGTTGTGGTGCAGCACAAACTGGGCGCGGTCAACGCAGGCACCTACGACATCGGCTGCGCTTGCGCCTCTTTTCCTACCGGAATTGCGGCTGGCGCAGGTCTTCTCCAATCCAACCCCTGGATGAAGTACGTCCTTGTTATTGGGTCCTATATGATGAGCAAGCTGGCCGATCCAAATGATGTGATCGGCTTTTTCTATGGTGACGGTGCTGGCGCTGCCGTGCTGGGCGTTAGTGACAAGCCCGGCTTCATCGTCTCGTCGTACAATGCGGACGGCTCCTATCACGCACACTGGGGCATCTACGCGGGTGGAACGTACGAACCCGCGACTGTCGAGGCTGTGCAGGAGGGTCGCACGCAGGTGCGCCTGATCGAACGCTACCCGCCCGAGGTCAACCACGAAGGCTGGCCCAGGGTCGCCCGCATGCTTGTCGAACGCGGCGGCTTTGCCATGGATGATATTGACATGGTCATCTTCACTCAGGTCCGGCTGCCCTCCATCAAGCTGGTCATGGAAGAACTCGGTCTCCCGCTGGAGAAAGCCCACTGGATCATGGAAGAATGGGGCTACATGGGATCGGCGTGCCTTCCTGTCGCACTCGATGATGCTATGAAGAAGGGCAAAATCAAATCCGGCGACTTGCTCGTGCTCATCGGTTCAGGTGTGGGATACAACCAGGCCGGTGTCGCACTCCGCATGCCCTAGCCTGTCTGATCAAGGGGAATGATGATGAAGAAACCAGAGACACTCGATGGCATAACCGCCCGGATGGTGAAAACCGACCGTCTGGACATGCACGTGCTTACCACGGATGAAGACGGCATTCCCGTGCTCTTCCTGCATGGCAACTTCTCCTCTGCGCTGTTCTGGGAGGAGACGATGCTTGCATTGCCGGAGGGGCTTCGCGCGATCGCACCTGATCTACGCGGGTACGGCTGGACAGAAGACAGGCGCATCGACGCCACGCGCGGCTACCGTGACTGGAGCGAGGACATCCTCGCACTCATGGACAGCATGGCGATCGAACGCGCCCATTTCGTTGCATGGTCCCTCAGCGCCGGCATCGTCTACCGGCTCATCATTGACGCCCCCGATCGCATCCGTACCATCACGCTCGTATCCCCTATTTCCATCCATGGTTTCGGCGGCACACGCGACGTGGATGGCACACCCACCTTCAGCGATTTCGCCGGCTCGGGAGGAGGGACGGTCAATCAGGAGTTCATCCAGCTCATCAAGGACGGCGACCGTTCCGATGAGGGAATGAACACCCCCCGAAACGTGATCAACAGCTCCTACTACAAGCCGCCTTTCCGTGCGGCGCGCGAGGAGGATTTCCTCACCGGCGCTCTCGCAGAACGAACCGGCGAAGAAGCCTACCCGGGCGACTCGGTACCCTCACAGAATTGGCCGTTCGTCGCTCCCGGTGTGTGGGGACCCATCAACGCCAGCGCACCCAAGTACATCCAGGAGGATGCTGCAGACGTGCTCACATCCACCGGGAAACCGCCCATCCTGTGGATACGCGGAAGCGATGACCTGATTGTCTCGGACAATTCGCTCTTCGAGCTGGGGACGCTCGGAAAGATGGGCCTGGTTCCGGGTTGGCCGGGGGAGGAAGTCTATCCCCCGCAGCCCATGGTCAGTCAGACACGCACCTTCCTTACCGCGTACGCAGAACAAGGCGGACGCTACACGGAACATGCCATCGAAGAAACAGCGCACAGTCCACATATCGAGAAGCCGGACGTCTTCAATGCGATCCTGCATGACTTCCTGCAATCCAACTAGCCACGACAACGGAGAGATGACATGACCGTACGAAAATTAAACCGGGGTGTCGCCATCGTCGGCGCAGGGATGAGCAATTTCGGAGCCTTCCCTGGAAAGACCTCGCGCGACCTGTTCGTCGACGCCTTCCAACGCATGCGAGCCTCGGTGGACAAAGGGCTGGATCCCAACGACATCGAAGCGCTCTACATCGGCAATTTCAGCAGCGATGTCTTTGAGAATCAGGGACACACCGCCGCCATCATGGCCGATTGGACAGGGCTCACCCCGCGCCCGGCAACGCGTGTGGAAGACGCCTGCGCCAGCAGTGGTGTGGCGCTGCGCGATGGCATTCTCGGCATCGCGTCCGGAATGTACGACATCGTGCTGGTCGGCGGGATCGAGAAGATGACCAACCTCCCTACCGAGCGCGTCACGGACACCCTCGCCATTGCAGGGGACATGCTCTACGAAATCCCGGTCGGGTTTACCTTCCCCGGGTTCTATGCCGCCCTGGCGACAGCCTACATGAACAGCTACGGTGCGACACCCGAGACGTTCATGAAAGTCGGTCTCAAGAACCACGAGAACGGAGGGTTGAATCCCCTCGCGCAGTATGGGAGCACGATCGCCCAGGTGATGGAGAACAAGAAGAAACGTGCGGAGGCGAAAGGTCGTCCCATTCCAACCTGGGAAGATGAAATGGCCTTCCTGCATGACGACCGCGCCAATCCCATCATCGCATGGCCGATGCGGCTGTATGACTGTTCCCCCATCTCAGACGGCGCCGCAGCCATCCTGCTTGTCGCAGAGGAATTGGCCGGCTCGTTCACCGACGAGGCCATAACCATCACCGGAACCGGACAGGCAAGCGACCGCGCCATGCATGATCGCAACGACCTCACCAGCCTCTCTGCAGCACGGCTTGCCAGCCAGCAGGCGTACGAGATGGCAGGGGTGAATGCCGATGACGTGAAGCTGGCCGAGGTGCATGACTGCTTCACCATCGCCGAAGTCATCGCCACCGAGGATCTGGATTTCTTCCCGGCAGGAGCCGGCGGCAAGGCAGCGGAAGAAGGCCGCACCGCCCGTGACGGAGACAAGCCCATCAACACATCCGGCGGCTTGAAGTCCAAGGGGCATCCTGTCGGCGCTTCGGGCGCAGGTCAGGTCGTTGAAATCTGGAAGCAAATGCGCGGCCTTGCCGGCGAACGCCAGGTGGCAGGTACGCTTGATATTGGCCTTACCCATAACGTTGGCGCAGCCGGACAGACCTGTGTTGTGCACATCTTCGAGAGGAAGTAACTCATGACAGACGCAGTCTTCACTGAATCAGCCTATGCAGCCAGGCTCAGCGAACACAAACTCATGGGGACTCGCTGCCAGTCCTGTGGAGCCGTATACCTCCCGCCGCGACCGATGTGCGGTGCATGCCACGGAGACAACATGGAGTGGGTCGATCTCCCTACCGGGGGCACAATCCAGGCGTTTACGAGCGTCTTCATCGGCCCAACGGCGATGATCAACGCCGGATACGACCGCAAGAATCCCTACTGTGTGGGCATCGTCAAGCTGGATGAGGGTCCTGCCATCAGCGCCCAGATCCTCGGACTTGACCCCTCCAATCCGGAAAGCATCAAGATTGGTACGCCTGTCAAGGCCACATTTGTCGAACGCGGCGATGACGATAACCAGCGCACCTACCTCGCCTTCCAGGCCGGAGAGGCGTGACCAGAGTTCCGGCCCGAGGGGAGGAGGAGAAGTGCCATGCCGACAACACGAGTGAATGATGTAGAACTCTACTATGAACTTCACGGCCCGGAGGACGCAGACGTGCTTGTCCTGTCCAATGGCGTCCTGATGAGTACAGCCAGTTGGGCAGCCCAGGTGCCGGTTCTTTCCAAAGAGTACCGGGTCCTCCTCTACGACTGCCGCGGCATGTGGCAGTCCGAGCATCCGCCGGGACCGTACTCGATGGAAATGCATGCTGACGATCTCGCAGCCCTGCTGAAGGAGCTGGATATTGAGAAAGCGCACATCGGCGGCATCTCGTATGGCGGTGAAATCAGTCTCATCTTCGGGATGAAGTATCCCGAGCTGACACGCAGCCTGGTGATTGCGTCCTCCGTCAGCCATATCGAACCGCTGCTGGAGGGATTCATCCAGGGATGGATCGCCGCCACCCGTGCACGGGATCCGGAGATGCTCTTCCAGGTCACCTATCCACTCAATTTCTCCGAGGGATGGATCGCCGCAAACGGGGAGGCACTCAAAGCTGCCCGCAAGCGCTACAAGGACCTTGATTTCAACGCCTTCCTGGAACTGCTCATCAGCTTCTCGGAACTGGACATCACCGCCGATTTGCATACGATTTCAGCGCCAACCCTGGTCATCTGCGGCGAGGCCGATCTACTCAAGCCTCGCAAGTACGCCGAAATCATCACCGGCGCCATTGAAGGTGCAGAACTCGTTCTTGTCCCGGAAGCCGGTCACGCGGTGTGCTGGGAACAACCGGTACTGTTTAACGAACTCATCCTCGGCTTCCTGAAGCGCGTGAACTCGGACGCCGGATAGAGCGATGGAATCATCGAGATTGAGTGAAAGGATGCCAGCCATCGAATCATCCACAAATCAGATGACTTAGAAGAGCGCTGCGATTAAGGCAGTGCGAAGGAGGTGAATGGACTCAGCGATCATCAGGTTCCATGCCAGCCCATGCAGGAAGTCTGCAGGTCTGGCACACAAGCTTTCGATACGTCAAAATCAACTCGTATGAGGAGAGAGAAGACCATGAAAAAAATGAGTCGGCTATTGACCCTTCTGGTCGTTTTCGCGATGCTCCTGAGCGCATGTGTTCAGGCAGCCGAGACGGAAGAACCGGTCGAGGTAGAAGAACCGGTAGAGGAAGTCGTCGAAGAAGCGGAACCGGTCGAAGAAGCCGAACCCGTTGAGGAAGAAGAGGAAGCGCTGGGTGAGGTGCTCCGCATCGGACAGCTTTCCATGCAGTCCGGCTCGATGGCACTCTACGGACAGCAGCAGAACCGCGGCTTCCTGCTCGGGCTGGAGTACGCTTCCGGCGGCGAGATGGATGAGGAAGGCCGCTACATCATCGCTGGCCGCCCGGTCGAGGTCCTTCTGCGCGACACCGAGGGCGACCCGGAAACCGGCGTTTCGCTTGCTCGCGAACTGATCGAACTGGAAGGCGTTGAGCTTCTACAGGGGCCTGTGAGCTCCGCAGTCGCAGCCGCGCTGACCACGGTTGCTCTGGAAAATGAGATCATCCTGATGGTCGACCCGGCCGCATCGGCGTTCACCACCGGCGCCTACTTCAACCCGTACGTCTTCCGGACCGCTCGCACCAACTATGATGACGTACTCGTCATTGCCAAGTACCTGGTTGAGAACGTCGGCACGCAGTTCGCCCACATCGGCGTGGACAACGCCTTCGGGCAGGGCTCGGGCCTGGCGCTGGCCTATGCCGTTGAGCAATTTGGCGGCGAAGTCATCGCAGACATCTACGCCCCCTTCGAAACCACCGACTTCACACCCTACATCCAGCAGGCCATGGATTCAGGCGCAGACTGCCTCTTCCTGACCTGGGCCGGCACCGGCTATGTTACGCTCTTCCAGCAGCTCGGCGACCTGGGCGCGCTGGATGAGATGCAGGTTGCCACCGGCTACGGCGACAACGCATCCTTCGCGGCCGTGTACGGTTCCGCGCTGGGCCAGATCGGGCTGAATGTGTACCACTACACCGTCCCCGACAACGAAATCAACGACTGGCTCACCGAGCGCCACCTCGAAGAATATGGTGAACCGCCAGATCTGTTCACCGCTGGCGGCATGGCTTCCGCGCTCGCGCTGGCAGCCGCGCTCGAGGCTACCGGCGGCGACACCTCCGGTGACGCCATGATCCCCGCACTGGAAGGCTTGATGTTTGAGGGCCCCAAGGGCACCTACTACATCCGCCCCGAGGATCATGTCTGCGAACAGCCGATGAACATCCTCCGGCTGACCAACCTGGAGCCTGATCTCGATGGCGACGGCGTGAACGAATACGCCTTCTTCGAGACCGTCTATGTGTCCGCCTACGATGAACTCGGCGTCCCCTGCACGCTTGAGGGCGACTACGCGGACCGCTGCGGCGATCTGCCTACACCGTAGTTTAATCGGATCCATGGAAGGGGGCGTCTCGTACGCCCCCTTCCCGGGCAGCAACCGATCCCGTCAAGAAACCGCATGGCACCATCCCGGTCAGCCCCGACAACCGTTGATCAACCGTGCCTTCGGGAATGAACGACAGAAATGGAGAACGCTTCGGTGGAATCCAACGACATCCTTCTTGAGACCGTGAATCTCCGCAAGCAATTCGGCGGTCTTGTTGCGGTCGATAACGTGAGCATGAAAATCCGGGCCCGCCAGCTCCACTCCATCATCGGACCCAACGGCGCGGGCAAGACGACGTTCTTTAACCTGCTTAGCGGAACGCTCCCCCCGACCAGCGGCCAGATTTTTTACAAGGGTGAGAACATTACCCGCCTTGCGCCTCACCGCGTGGCGCATCTCGGCATCGGCCGCTCGTTCCAGATTACCAAGATTTTTCCCAACCTCACCGTCCTGGAAAACATCCGCCTGGCAGCCCAGGCGATGGGCGGTGATAATCTCAAGCTGTTCCGGCATTATTCCAGTTTCAATGGCTATATCGACTCCGCAATGCAGGTGATCGAGCAGGTCGGACTGAAGGGACGTGAAAGCCTCCTGGCAAGCGCCCTGCCCCATGGTGATAAACGCAAACTTGAACTGGGCATCATGCTCGCTTCCAATCCCGAGGTCCTTCTGCTCGATGAACCCACTGCAGGCATGTCCTCCGAACAGGTGCCAGCGCTGCTGGACATCATCCGCTCCATCCTGGCCAACGGCGACAAGACCATCGTGCTGGTAGAGCACCGCATGGACATGGTAATGAGCATCTCTGACTCCATCACCGTCATGCACGAAGGCCGCATTCTCGCCGAGGGATCACCCCATGAAATCGCCAGCAACGAGACGGTGCAGAGCGCGTATCTTGGCGCCCTTTATGGCGACCTTCTCAACCTTGAGGAGAGCCGATGACTGACATTTTGAACGTCAAGGACATTCACACCTATATCGGTCAATTCCACATCCTGGAAGGTGTTTCGTTGTCTGTGCGTGAGGGCAGCATCACCGTGCTGCTCGGCCGCAACGGCGCCGGGAAGACCACCACGCTCAAATCCATCCTCGGGCTCATCACACCCAGGACCGGCAGTGTGGTCTTTAAAGGCGAAGGCATCCGCGGGCGAAGGGCATTTGAAATCGCCGCACTGGGTATTGGCTATGTCCCCGAACACCGCGCCATCTTCCGCGATTTGAGCGTGATGGAAAACCTCAAGATCGCTGAGCGGAAGAAGGGAGACTTCGATCGTCGTGCCGATATGATTTTCGATCTGTTCCCGGACCTGAAGCGACTGTCCAGGCTCCCCGGCAATCACCTCTCTGGCGGTCAGCAGCAAATGCTCGCCGTGGCGCGGGCGCTGGTGCCGGAAAACCAACTGCTCCTCATCGATGAGCCCAGTCAGGGCCTCGCCCCGCTCCTCATCGAGCAAATGATGGAGGCTATCCACCGGCTTCGCTCAAGCACTACGGTGCTCCTGGTAGAGCAGAACTTCATCATGGCCAGCCAACTGGGCGAGGAATACTACATCATCGACGACGGCAAGATTGTCAACCAGGGTCAGATGAGTGACCTCGCCAGGGATCAGGAACTCATCCAGCGCTACCTGGGTGCGTCCATCTCCGTGACCGAACGTGCAGCAGGAAGTGAGGGCCGCTGAGGTGAATTCTCGAGAAACCATGCAGAAACTTCGCCCCGTACTCATCGTCTTCGTCATCCTTGTCGCCCTCTTCATCATCGGCTGGACGACAATGGGGCAGAAACCGTTTATCCGCACCACCCTTTCCGGCCTGACACTGAGCGCCCTGTTCTTCATGGTCGCCGCCGGGCTTACGCTCATCTTCGGCTTGATGGATGTGCTGAACTTCGCCCACGGCGCGGTGTTCATGATCGGCGCCTACGCAGGCTGGCAGTTCTTCACCAATCCGACCTTCATCTTCGGTCTGCTCCCGCTCATCTTCGCCATCCTGACCGGTCTCAGCATCGCCTCACCGCTGCGACCACGTCTGCAGCGCCTCAGCATTCCCGAGAAGGTGTACAACCCGCTGCGGTTCCTGCTCTATATCATCTCGGCCGTGCTGGTGGTGATCAGCCTGCTGGGCTATGACATCATCAGCCTGGCGGAAACGGCCATGGTCGCCACCATGACCGCCAGCGATCCGCTCATGGAAGCTTCCCCGCAGGAAGCCCTGACCGGGTTCTGGATCCGTCCGCTGCTCTTACTCGTCGCGGGAACGGTGCTCTCCATCACAAGTCAACTCCCCCGCACACCGAACACGGACGATGAGGGCAAGACCACCTGGAAAGGCTGGCTCCTCTCGGCAGCATTGCTTCTCGTCACCATTGTGAGCAGCCTCACGCGCGAGTCGGGCGCCATCGCCGTTCTGGAGATGGACGCAAACCTCCGCTTTGTTTTCTCGCTGTTGACGGGGTTCCTCGTCGGCGGAGGCATCGGGGCAGCAATTGAAATCACACTGATCCGCCCCTTGTATGTACGCCCGCAGTTTCTCGTGCTGCTGACGCTGGGCCTGGCGTTCGTGCTCCAGGAAGTCACACAGGTGTTGTGGGACCCGCTCGCCTACCAGATGAGTCGCCCACCGCTCTTCTCGCAGCCCGGCAAGGCTGAAAACATCCTCACCTGGTTCGGGCAGTGGAACGTCACGATCGACATCTTCGGCGTCACCTTCCCCAGCTACCGTCTCTTCATCGTCGTGCTGGGTGTGGTGATGCTGATTGCGATGGCCATTGTGATGTCCAAGACACGCCTGGGGATGATCATCCGGGCCGGTGTGCAGGACCGGGAGATGGTGGAAGCGCTCGGGATTAACGTCCGCACAGTGTTCACACTTGTGTTTGCACTGGGGGTTGGACTCGCAGCGCTGGGCGGGATCGGCGCAGCCCCGTTCATCCCCGTCGAGCCCACGATGGGCACCCGGTACCAACTGCAGGCGTTCATCACCGTTGTGCTGGGCGGGATGGGAAGCTACGGTGGCGCGGCCATCGGCGCCCTGCTGCTCGGCTTTGCCCGTGCGTTCGGTGACTACCTCGCGTTGAGATTCTCGCTCAGCCCGGCTATCTCCGAAGCGTCGACGGTCATCATCATGGCCATCGTGCTGCTGGTACGTCCGGCCGGCCTGTTCGGCAGGAAAGAATAAGGAGATGACATCCATGGCATCGAACCAGACTCCATCATCCCGAACTTCTTCCCTCCGGGATATGCTGAGCAAGCGCTGGGCCAGCGTGGTCCTCCTCCTGGCACTCGGGCTGTTTCCCTTCATCTTCGCCCTTCTGACCGGTTCCACGGTGCAGGAAGGCGCATCGAAATTCTGGCAGGGTCAGCTCATCATCGTGTTTATCTTCGCCGTCTACGCCATGAGCTACGACCTGCTCATCGGGTACACCGGCATCCTCACCTTCGGTCATGCCGCGTTCTTCGGCGGCGGCGCCTACGCGATGGCCCTGTTCCTGTCGCATGTCGCTCCCCGCTTCACCGACGCCTACGAAATTGTCCTGCCGGGGGGGCTGGAAATCACCGGCGTGATCATGCTCTTGATCGGTACTCTGCTCGCGCTCGTCACCGCCATCCTGCTGGGGCTCTTGTTCAGCGCCGTGTCGGTGCGCGTGAAAGGTCACTACTTCGCCATGATCACCCTGGCCATGGCTGAGGCCGTCAATATCCTCTCCAAAGCAACCGACTTTGTGGAATGGACCGGAGCAGACGAAGGATTGCACGGCGTGCCGGTCCCGGCATGGATCAACCCTACACAGAACCGGCTCACGTTTTACTACATCGCACTCGTCTTCGCGCTGGTAATGTACCTCTTCGCCCGGCGTGTGGTTGATTCGCCCACCGGCAAGATCTTCGTGGCGCTTCGCGAAAACGAAAGCCGAGTCCGCATGATCGGCTACAACCCCGCCACGTACCGCACAGTAGCGTTCGTGGTATCCGCTGTCATTGCCGGTCTCGCCGGCAGTCTCTACTCGCTGTGGACGATGAGCGCCACGCCCACCATGACCGGCGTAGGCACAACGATCGAC
>Ga0272443_10002292_pt1 | contig 24796 bp, 23 predicted proteins | sample SSMAcet12_FD_193581 | JGI IMG/M metagenome (GOLD analysis project Ga0272443, IMG submission 193581) | Marine sediment archaeal communities from Little Sippewissett salt marsh, Falmouth, MA, United States - SSM-Acet-12 | ecosystem: Environmental > Aquatic > Marine > Wetlands > Sediment ...
GGTTTTAATCCAGTGATTTCTATCTTCTCTGATCAATAACAAATCCAATCCAAAAAGCAACAAAAGAACAAAAAAAGGTATTAAAAGCACAAACAAAAAAGCTGTTATTCCGAAAAACGAAAAGAGCGTCCCCAGGAAATTCCTATCAGATAATAAATTGATCGAGATAATGACCAACAAAGCAATAAAGGACTGAGTATAAGTACATTCTGTTCGTTTAAAAAAGGCAATTGGAAAAAACAGCGCATCAAATAAACAACTCATTCATCATCTCTCCACAATGGGTATGAAACTAAATTAACCGGTAACGGCATCATTTCATCGAGAACGGTTTGAAGGGCTTTTAAGTTTTTAATCGTTGCGTTAAATATCACTATCTCCCATCCGCTTTCATAACTCTCTATCAATGAATCATATATCATACCTTTCATTCTTAATTGAAGTTCTTCAGATGAAAGTCTGGTTTCAAATGTAACACTGGGTTTGGAAATATCCATAGTATATTTGGGAAAATAAGCATTTTGCAATGCAAGTTTCAAATCTTGCTCATTTAACCCGAATGAATTTAGAGCATAGGGTAAGTTCATTTGCCTAAAAGATTTTGCTATCGATCTTGAGTATTGGGCATTTGGTAATAACAGTCTTAAAAATCGCTGATCATTCTCTCTCTCCATTTCCAGGATCAACTCATCAGAACCATAACCGCTTAAAACAATCAACAGGGAAGGTTCATAACTGATACGGATTCCTTCTCCGGAAGCCACAGCAGCATTAACAATCCCCTCCCTGATTGAATTTGTTTCTTGAATATCTATTTTTAATTCGCGAACTTTTCTGTATTCTTCGACCTGTTTTAAAAATTCGTCATAAGTAAAACAACGAATATCTAACGGTAGGTTTTCAAAATCTAAATGATTGCCAAAAATCTTTGGCATTGATGTTTTTTTTGATATAAATGGTGGTTCTGTGTATTGTAATTCAGTGGAATCAATACGCCATTGAAAGTTCTCAAGTGATTGAATCCCCAAAAAAAGAGCGTATATACCAAAAACAACCGAAAATATACAGAAAAGTGCCTTGATCATCCTTTAGTTGTACTGACCTCCATCAACCCCCATGGCAAACTGTTCTACAAAAAGATCCAATACCGTTTTAAGCTGATTGTCCTTTTCGGGATTAACATCAATAACAAAGCGAGTGCTGTCACTTGTATGATCTACTTCTTCCTCTGTTTGTTCAGGAGGCTCATGTTCAACCAAAATATCGGGATCAATACCCACAATATGAATATCGTTTCCATTGGGTGTAAAATAATGTGCAGTCGTTAGCCATAATTCACCATCATTTGAGAGAGGGAATAACGTCTGAACAGCTGCTTTTCCAAAAGATTTTTCACCAACTAAAGTCGCCAGATTATAATCTTTTAATGCACCGGCTAAAATTTCAGAAGAAGAAGCACTTCCTCCGTTGATTAAAACCATCATGGGAATATTCTCAAATTCATTACCTAATGATCGATATGTATTGATGAAATTATCAGCTGATTTGGTTGTAACGATAACTTCGCCCGAATCAACAAACATGGATGCCACAAGTATAGCCTGAGTCAAATAGCCACCCGGGTTGTTTCTCAAATCAAGCACTAATGATTGCATTCCTTGCTCGTATAAGTCATTTAGTGCTTTTCTGAGTTCTGTACTGGTGTTTTTGAAGAAGTTGTTGATTCTGACATAACCTGCTTTAATACCTTGGTATTCAACCAAACCATATTGAACCATGGCAGTTTTTATCTCTGCCCTTTCAATACTGAACTCCAAGATTCCAACTGGTTCTCTTACCACTTCCAGATCTACAACCGTTCCAGGAATACCGCGAAGATTGTTCACAGCTTCCATATAAGTCATATCCTCAACCGGACTGGCATCGATAGTAATTATCAAATCACCGGCTTTTATACCAGCTTTATAAGCAGGTGTTCCAAACATGGGAGCGACAACCTCTATCACCTGAAGATGAGCATTATATGTTACCTCCGTTCCAATTCCTCCGTATTTTCCCTCCTGCTCAATATTGCTTTCAGCCACATCCTCTGCGGTCAAGTAATAACTAAACGGATCTTCAAGACCTGCAATAAGTCCTCTCACGCTTGAATTGACAAGATCGTCATAATTAATTTCTTCTTTTTCATAAAATTCATTTTCTATAAAATAAAGTGATTCAAAAAATGGTTTCAGCTTGTCATACACATTGAATTCTTCAGTCTGGGCAAAAAGTGTCCATGAAGTAGTGAGTATGAGCAGCATCATAACAACCAAAAATATTGTTTTAAGTGTTCTTTTCATTGTTTGCACCTCCGTTGATATTATCGACTTCATCGTCTATTTCAGATAAAAATTCATTCATTGTGATTAAAAAATCTTCCATCTTGGATTCATTCGAATTGGAAAGATCTTTTAAACAAGTGTTTGCATATCGTTTTAAAATCAGATAATTGGTTTTTTTCAAGGCTGATTTTACAGCTGACATCTGCATCAGGATATCAGAGCAGTCTCTTTTATCATTAATCATTTTTTGAATGCCTCTTATCTGCCCTTCTATTTTCTTCAACCTTGTCATAATCATTTTATCATACACTGATCTATCTTTATCATTCATTTCAGTAATCAAATACACTTCCTCCAATGAATTCCCTAATAATGGAATTTTTGGGTATAAATCTGGTATTCGTAATAGGTAGGAAATACTCTAGGAATTTTAAGAGCCGCTTTGATTCAATGTTTTCTTCACATTCATCTTCAATCTGGACCAAAAGTTGTTCGGCATACATTTTCAAAACAGCTAATTCGTATACCAGCGCGGATGAAAACATGTAATCAGCTTCCTCCTGAAACGGAAAGATATACTGAGTTTCACCTTTTCTGACAGATTGCCACATTTTTATGGTTTTGATAGCGGAATGTCCTCTTGTACTGTTATCCCTGACGATTCTCCTGATTAATCGGGTATCAGTAGTAGGAATTCTGTTCACATCATCAATACTCAATTGAGTCAAGGCACTCACATATATCTTAAACTTCCATTCTCTGGGAATACTTTGTGTTAGTTTTTCATTCAGTCCATGAATCCCTTCTATGATTAGTGGTTGCTCTTTTGAAATTTTGAATCGTTCCCCGGTTAAAAAAGCCTTCCCTTTAACAAAATCGAATTTCGGGATTTGCACGGCCCTTCCCTCAAGCAAATCAAGGAGGTGATTGTTGAAAAGTTCTAAATTCAAAGCATCTATGGATTCAAAATTATAATTCCCCTGTTCGTCTTTTGGTGTTTTTTCACGATCAACAAAATAATCATCAAGGGAGATGGTGACGGGTTTCAAACCTTCTGCCATCAGCTGTAATTTCAATCTCTTTGCTGTGGTTGTTTTACCGGATGAAGAGGGCCCTGCAATCAAAATGATTCTTTTTTCCAGATTTTTTGAAATTTCTTCCGCCATATTTGTGATCTTTTTTGCATGAAGCGCTTCAGACATCAAGATGATATCTTTGATCTTTCCTTCAGCTATCTTTTCGTTTAAATCACCAACAGTTTCAATACCCAATATTTCTCCCCATCTTTGATACTGTAAAAAGACTTGGGAAAACTTTTGTAATTGATTACGCCTTGGTAAATTATCCGGAGACTGTTGAGTTGCGGAAAGCAGTAAAAAGCCCTGTCCATAAACTTCCAGATCAAAAGGCTTTAAACATCCTGTTCCCGGAGGCATGTAACCGTAAAAGTAGTTGATATAATCTAAATCACCGCATTTATAAACGTTAACAGTGCTCTTTTTTCTGAATCGGAACAATCTAACCTTTTCAAGGTCTCCATTCTCCTCAAATTTCATTATTGCCATTCTTTTGTCCAGTTTGTGTTTAGTAAATGGGAGATCAGCTTCAATCAACTCTTCCATTCTCTTTTTTAACTGTTCAATCTCTGAGTTTTGAACCCAGCTTCCCAATTCACAATAAAGACCATTTTCAACTGAATGGAGCACTTTTAATTTCCTTTTTGGGAACAGTTCTTTAGCAGCAATATAAAGTATAAATATCAAGCCTCTCTGCACCATTCGAATCCCATCGGAATGTGTAATATCAATAAACTGAACTTGTGCATCGGTAAAGACTTCGTTCTTCAATTCTCTTAAGCGATTGTTGACTTTTGCCCCCAAAACTGGCCTTTCGGGTTTAAATCCTGACTTTTTCATTATTTCTTCTACTTTTATGGTATTTCCAAAGCTTATTTCTTTACCGTTGTTTAAGATTTGAATGTTTATCATCTTTTATCGCCTCTGATCCAAGAATTTCTCAAGTTACTTCCGTGATCCATATTTTTCTTACAATTTTGCTTGACATTTTCAGTTCAATATAGTAGAATATCAACCGGTGTTTGATATTGCGAAATACCAAACCATGTTGGGGCGTAGCCAAGTTGGTAAGGCATCGGAATTTGGATCCGACATTCGGGAGTTCGAGTCTCTCCGCCCCAGCCAAAAAAATCAAAGAGAGCCTTTCGGCTCTCTTTTTTTTATCTTTACTGAGTTGATGTTGAATCAGTTGTTTCTGTCGCGCCGATTGTTTCCTGTTCTACCTTTTGTTGATCAATGATTTCCTCAACCTGCTGAATGATCAAACCAAGGTCCGGATAATCAGGTTGCAGTTCCTGTAATTCTTTCAGGTATACAAGCTCTTCTTCGTATTTGCCCCATTTTTCCATCAAATTGAGCAATGTTTCATAGGCACTGACCCTTCTCTCAACCGGTTCATCTTCGGACTGAGCAATTTTTGCAAGTCCAAGTTGATATTGTAACAATTGTGGCTCAAGAATCATTCTGTATTGTCTGAAAATATCTTCATCGTTTAAATACATCATGTACTGATCTATCTGTTGTTGGAACCACTTCAATGCCACTTCAGAATTGTCGGGTTCATATTTTCTAAGCATATTAACCACTTGCTTGGATGTTGTGTTGGTATCATAAAGTATTTGAAGTCCTTCAACAATCCTTGCTTCATTTGTCTGAATTTCTTCTTCCATCTCTGCTATAACTTCATCTACTTGCGCCGGTTGTATATTTTCTTCAGCCAACTGTTCTACTAAATCATGATACTTTTTAGCATCTTCAATATTACTGATTTCATCTTCAATAACTTGCATTTCAGCCTTCTTAGCGCTCAATTGTTCATTGAGATTTTCAAGATAAGCCTGATTGTCGGCCGTTTCTGTAGCATTCCCAACTTCAGCCATATTCTCTTCTATCATCACCACTTCGTCTTCCAGGCTCAACTTTTCTTCTTCTTTCATTCCTTGAAGACTATCAAGCTGTTCAACATTCATGGATATATACTCATCAGGTGTATCCTCCGCAACAGATTGGAAGTTTTTCAGGATTGTTTCCTGATTGCTTAAATTGTTGTTCATTTCTTCCATTGAACTAACGTATAAGGCAATATTACGCGGATCCACCTGTGCATCCAATTTTTGTTCACCTTCATCTTCAACAATGATAAATTGCTCAAGCCATGTGACAAACTCATTGATGGTTTCATTATCCGTTTTCTCAAAGTTATCGGTCATGGTTTGATATTTGTCATAGACATTTAAGACATCATCGTTTAAGATATAATCAAAATCATTCTCAGCCTTGTAGGATTCTAGCCAGGCTTCAAACTTCTCATTTTGAATTTGCGTTTTCGCGTTGTTATAGACGTCTTGATTATTGACAAAATCTTCATAGGTTTCAAGTTTTTTTCTATCTTGAACATCTATCAAATGGTACCCAAAATTGGTTTCAACGGGTCCAACAATTGTCCCTACTTCCGCATTAAAAGCAGCCTCTTCAAAAGGTTGAACCATTTCTCCTCTTGAAAACCAACCTAATTCTCCGCCATCTTCACTGTTGGATTGATCAGTGGAGTATTTTACTGCAGCTTCGGAGAAGGTGATTTCACCATCCTGAATTTGTTTTAGAATATCTTCTGCCAAAGCTTTGTCATCAACCAGAATATGAGCTGCTTTAACCTGATTGTTTCCTGAAGTAATATCTTCTTTATTCTCTTCGAAGTAATTTTTCAAGTCTTCTTCTGTTACTTCAGTGACTTTTGCTTTCACATTATCCTGCTTCAACTGTTCAACCAAAAATGGTCTGATATAAGCTTTGTAATTGTCCAAGCTGCCATATCGTTGTACAACCAGTTGTTTTATTTCATCTGTATTGATATTTTGTGCAACGAGCGCTTCAACTTGTTCATTAACCTGCTCTTCTGTTGGAGAGAGGTTATTTTCATCGGCATAATATTCTACTATCTTATTGTCGATCAAAGATTTTGCCGTATTGAGTTCCAGATATGGTGCCTGGAACAGTTCATCAATTTCCTGTCCGTAATTTCTGTAATACTCCGTGATTTCCTGCATTCTTTCTGAAAGTTCATAGGGCATCAACCAGTAAGCATGATTCAGATCCGTTGACTCTTTTGTAATTACTGCCAATGCTTCCGTTCTGCTGGGAACGTATTCTCCCGGTGTATAATCCTGCTGAGCACTATTCCCTCCGATATCGATGTAGGATGCAACTCCCCACCAAACTATACCTGCTGTAAAGACTATTGCAATTACCCAGATAATTGCAACCTTCCATTTTAAAATAAAATCTCTCATCTTACAAATCCTCCTCAATCTATGAAAAAAACAATTTCCCAGAATTATATCATAGTTTTTTTGTCTTTTTTACTCCTGTGTTTCTAAACCTTGAAATCAGCTGAATAGGCAAAATTACCGAATCCTCCACCTGAATGAAGAAATAACACCCTTTTAAATCCTCTTTTCTTAGATTCTTCTATCATCCCGTCAAATGCTTTGGATGTATATACAGGATCGAGTAGAATCCCGGTTTGAAGCAGACATGATTGAATGTAATTTATTCCTTTTTCAGTCGGAACAGCATATGCCTCTCCACAGTATCCCTCAATTATCCTTATATCATCTTCTACGACTTTTTCATCCAGCAATTTCATATGAATGTATTCATTACAGATCTCTTTGACTTTTAACTCAAAATCTTTGTGTGGCGTCAGGGTTACATTGATTCCAAAGAGTGGTATTTTCAAACGATTTAGATTCAATCCTGCCAATAATCCTGCATATGTTCCACCACTGCCAACGGGGCAAAAAATAGCGTCGAAATATTCCAAATCCGTTTGCTCTGCCATTTCACTAACTGCACTTATATAACCCATAGATCCAACAATATTGGAACCGCCTTCGGGTATGAGATAAATGGACTCGGGATCAGGGGATTGTTCACGGTAATCTGCCATAATCGCTTCACGATTCTGGTATTCCTCTGGCGTTATAAAATGAATCTCGCAATCAAGGAGTTTATCAAGAAAAAGATTCCCCTGGGCAGTATCAGGTTTTGTCCCTCTCAAAAACAGAACAGGCTTCATTCCCAGTTTTCTTGCGGCAAATGCTGTTGCACGGCAATGATTGGATTGTACACCACCGCAGGTTACAACGACCTTGGTTCCCAGCTCTCTTGCTTCATAAAGTAAATATTCTAGTTTTCTGATTTTGTTGCCGCTTCCCACAAATTCTGTTAAATCATCTCTTTTCATCCAGACTTCAATTTCTTCATCGATGAAATCAGCTTCCAATTTTTCCAATGGTGTGGGAAGGTTTGACAGGTGCAATCTCGCTGACAACAATTCCTTATTCATTCTTATAACCTCCACAAATAAAAAAGCGTTCATATGAACGCCTTAAATTTTAGTCGATGGTTTAATGGTTTAACTTGAAATCCTTAAGAATCCGCATCGCCTTTTGCAGCTCCTCTTCAGATGAGGCGTAGGATAGTCGCATATACCAAGGTTTATGAAAAGCACTGCCGGGAACCATGGCAAGTCCGTAATTTTTAATTAAGTCCATGGTTAAATCGTCATCGGTAGAATAGTCATCTTTGACCCATTCAAAATCCATAAAGAAATAAAAGGCTCCGGCTGGATGACAATAACCTATCCCTAAATCTTCAAGAGCATTTGAAACGATTTTTCTTCTCTTTTCAAATGCCTCCTTCATATATGTTGTATCAACCGTCAACGCTTTTAAAGCTGCCTTTTGCGTAATGGAGTTGATATTGGAAGAAAGGTGGGATTGCATCTTACCAATTTCTTTAGCAATAGCAGCAGGAGCTGCAACATAACCACATCTCCAGCCTGTCATGGCATGAGATTTGGAGAAACCGTTTATGGTAATGGTTTTTTCAAAAACGTCTCCTAATGATCCGAAACTGACATGATTTCCATCGTAAACGAGATTAGCATATATTTCATCTGAAATAACCCAGATGTTTTTTTCAAGAGCCAAATCAGCAATTTTTTTCAATGTTGCTTTTGAATAAACGGTACCGGTAGGATTATTGGGTGAATTGATTATCATACCCCGTGTATTTTCGTTTATCTTTTTAACGATTTTTTCAACATCCGGTTGAAAGTTTTTATTTGCATCAGTGTCTACAAAAACAGCTCTGCACTCGCACATTTCAATCTGAGGCACATAACTGACCCAGTCGGGTGTGAATACGATTATTTCATCTCCCGGATCGGTTATGGCATATATGGCCTGATACAGTGCTTGTTTTCCACCATTTGTTACTACAATCTGCGAAGGATCATAATTAAGTGAATAGCTTTCTTTTAATAGATTAGAAATCCCCTTTCGCAGTTCAGGTATACCGGATGCGGGTGTGTATTTAGTAAACCCATCATCTATAGCATTCTTAGCAGAAAGACTGACGTCCCGAGGAGTCTCAAAATCAGGCTCTCCGGCTGTCAGCCTTATCACATCCATCCCCTTAGATTGCAGCTCCTGGGCTAGCTGTGTATACTTCAAAGTCACTGAAAAAGGGATATTATTCAATATTTTTTTCAATTATTTCACTCCAAACACGTTGATTTAATAGTTCATACTAACAGTAAATAGATTATTTTGCTTTGTCTTAACAGGATTAAAATAGCCTTCTTCCAATTCCTTGTCTACCGGTAATCCAAATTGCGCACTTATGATGTTGTTATCGGCACTGTTGTTGTCATTAATCTGAAATCCGGTTGGTGTATACGCCGTTTGATCGGTATAGGACGGAAAAGATATTTCTTCGTTGAATGCCTTTTTGTTAACCAAATCTACTTTTGAGGTATTCAAAATACCCACGGTTAACACTGTGATGGTAACAATTGCAGCAACAGCACCCCAAGTGAAAAAATTATGTTTGGTATACTTTTCATGCGCCTGCTTTTCGTCTTCAATCAATTCATTCAACTTGTCATAAAAATCCTGAACAGTCTCGTATTCTTCTTCGGAATAGCCTTTGTCATTATTTAGACACTTTCCCGAAAGAAAATCGATATACAGTTCTTCCAGTTCATATTGCTCGATTTGTTTGTTCTTTCCAATCCTGTCAACAACCTCAATAAACTCTAGATATACATCATCAGCGTGCTTTCCTGTAACAACTTCTTCGATAACGCTCACACAATGAAATTGCTTAAAACAAGCAGCACAATATTTCAAATGTTCTCGTACCATATACACTGCCTTTTGCTTTTCCCCATTGTGATAAATATCCAGAATCTGAATAGCATGATTTACATCAACGCAGTCCGGAATGAGGGGTTTGGAATTACTCATTAATATTTACCTCCAATAACTTATAAATGATGGTTACAGGAATATTTGACGGAATATAATCGTTGTTTATTCTAAACACTTTCAGTGTCTTCATCTTCTTTCAGATATTTTTTTGCACAATTAATAGCCAGTCTTCTGATTTGTTTGATATAGGCCTGCCTTTGCGCAACACTGATGGCATTTCTTGCATCCAGTAAATTAAAGTAGTGAGCACATTTGATCAACTGGTCATATGCCGGTATGGGTAAATCGTTTTCTATCAGATGAAGGAATTCTCCTTTATGCTGTTCAAAAAGTTTGAAAAGCAACTCTGTATCTGCCAGCTCAAAATTATATTTTGAATACTCTATCTCATTTCTTTTGTATAAATCACCGTATTTTGTGTTCTCATTCCATTGCAACTCATAGACATTCTCCACGTTTTGCAAATACATGGCAATGCGTTCTATACCATAGGTTATTTCCAATGTAATTGGTTTAAGTTCTACACCAGCAACCTGTTGGAAATAGGTGAACTGGGTAATTTCCATACCGTCAAGCCAGACTTCCCAACCCACACCCCAAGCTCCAAGGGTGGGTGATTCCCAATTGTCCTCAACAAAGCGAATATCATGATCTTTAGGGTTGATGGATAATGCCTTCAATGATTCCAAATAAATTTCCTGTGATTCCAATGGAGAAGGCTTGATTAAGACCTGATATTGATAAAAGCGCTGCATTCTATTGGGATTCTCTCCATATCGTCCATCGGTCGGTCGCCTACTGGGTTGAATAAAAGCACATTTCCATGGCTTCTCATCAATCACCCTAAAAAAGGTTGAGGGGTGATAAGTACCCGCTCCCATTTCCATATCGTAGGGTTGTTCGATAAAGCATCCTTGCTTTGCCCAAAAGTCATTAAGATTTGTTATCATATCCTGAATATACAAAATTCTACCTCCGATTGAACTGTTGTTGTATCGTAATAAGCATCAAAAACATCGAGATTATTCTACCATAATAAAACTCACGTTTGCAATAAAAAAGGAATAGTGGAAGGGCAAATTTATGACAAAGGTTAATCAATAGCATTAGGGTTTACAAAAGAATTTGTTAGCGTTCCCTTTTTCATGACAAACAAAATAATTAATATCACACTAAGTGACCCAATGGTCAGAAACATTGCCATAAAGTCACTAACTTCTACCGTCCCATAATGATTTGCCAGCCATTCAATGGCCTTTGAGCAAATGGTTAAAAGAGGGTTTAATCCCTTTAGGAATATTTGGGCAATTATCTGGAGTTGAAGGGCAAAAAGGACAATAATAATAAAAAGACACAACATGATAAAAGGTATGAGGGTTAAAGATAATAACAAGCCTATTGGAATAGACAATAAGGGAACAACCCCAAAATTTATCGCTGTGATGGGTATGATAAAAAACAAGGAACCCAGTGGCACCATTAATTGCAACACCCCAGTTTTCATTGGTATGATTTTCGAGAAGATCAGAATGCCTAAAACAGCCCCATATGTCATTTGAAATCCAGCGTTTATGGCCATGGAAGGATCATTGATTAATATTATCAAGCCACTTAGTCCAACGACACTAAGCGGAGAAACCGGATAGTCCAAGAGCCGGAAGAGTTCATATAACATGAGCATCAAGTAAGCACGAAAGGATGAGGGACCTGTTGAACAAGTCAGGAAGAAAATGGTTAAAAAAAGAATTCTGATCATGAAGGATGCAAAATAAGTCGTCTTGATATAAGCAATGATCCAGCGGAATAAGAAATAAACAAGAAAAAAATGGAAACCGGAAACCACAAACAAATAAGAAATACCTGCTTGATTAATGATATCTTTAGTCGCTTTATCCAACCCCAGACCAAGGAATAACGCAGCTGCGATAGCTCCATTTTCATCCCCGGTTGCTCTTTTTAAAAAGATCACAAAAGAATTGGAAAAGGATTGAAAAACAACCCTTATTCTTTCATAAAGAGAAGATTGATATTTATAACTAAAGTAATCACCTTGAAAATAAGCCCTGACAAAATTGATGTTTCCCAGCTTCGAATTTGTTCCGTTAATAGCTAAATATTCATTTTCGTTAATGGATTCATACTCGGGCAGAAGGGCGTAGAATTCGCCTGATTTTGATTTCCAAACCCCTTCTTCAAGTGCTTTAACATGAGTCATTCTAACGGATGTTTCGGTTACTCGATAAATTTTACCTACCAGAGTGCATTTTCCTTCTTCAAGCGTTTCAAAAGGTCTAAATAAAACAATACCTGTTAAAAAAAAGATCATTATACAAATAATGAGCGATGTTTTTTTCGAAAGGAGGTTTAAAAAAAGGCATACAATAAATAACGCAAGAAAACTGAAGTAAAACAAAATGATGACAAGGGGATTGAATAGAAAAAAGCGGGATAACGTAATACCGAAAAATATTGAGCAAAAAAAGAGAAAAAGGGGTGGAATTCGTGTCATGGCTTTATTCGTTTGACATGATATTTCTCGGATAACTTCTAGTTACATCATTACCTATCATCTCCAAAAAGATGTCTCTGTATTCTTGATTTAAGACTGTCTGAAATGCGATAGCTTCTTCCCTGTCAGGGAACATGTTTACCTGTAACGTGTATTGAAAACTGGTGGAATAATTTTTTGGATAGGAATAGATGTAAGCAGGGATGTTTTCATTTCTTAAAATCCAAACTTTTTTATTTACTTCCTCTCTACTTGAAGAAGAAAGAATCTGAATACCGATAAGATAATCCTGTTTTTGAGCCTGAAGGCCTTCCAGTTCTTCCGGCATTTTAAATGTGTCAGTGGTTCCAGTGGAATTTTCCGTATTTGTAGCTTGTTGTGAAACTGTTGTCAAGAGGCGATTTCTTCTTTCTTCCCACTCTTGTAATTTCAGTACCCAGTCCGGTTCGTATTCACCTAATAAAAGAAGGTTGTATCCTGAATCAGGATGTTCTGAGATCAGATAGTCCAACCCACTATCTTCGATTAACCTTAACGCTGCTTTTTCATTACATATATAGTAGGTTTTCCTTTGATTTTGAGTCACGATCATTTCTGATAGATCAAAGATTTCCTGATAGTTAAATTGTTGTATTTGTGCCACATCAGGATTTTCAGCTTCGTCGGAAGTATCAGGTGATGGATCATCAGGCAAATCATTATAGGATACTGTCGCCACAACCGTTTCATCCTGATGTTGATTATTCAATACATCAATTTCTCTTTCAAGTCTGTTAATTACCAATTGTTTCTCTTCGCTCTCGGTTGTGATAGTCCGGATCCAAAAAGCCAGAACAATGACGACTAAGGATAATCCGATGACTGCTATGGCAAGAAATACTGTCTGACTCTTACTCAGCCCGACTTCTCCTTGTTGTTTTTTTTCTTTTTTGGTATCAAAAGATTTTCCAAGTCTTAAACCGTTAACCTTTTTGTTTGTCTGTTTTCTTTTTGATGTATCCTTACCTACCGGAAGCAAGTTATTCATGAAAAACTCCCTTTGTTTATCCCTTCTATTTCAACGGGAATAAGAAATTATTCAAATTCGGAAAAAAACGTGATCAATAATTCTTCCAATGTCTTTGAAGCAATTCGCGTACTTTCTGATTTTCCAAGCCCCTTAATCAATGGGATCACTACTGACTTTTCCCTTCTAATATTCATTATAAAGGATTGAAAATCAAAATCCGCTCTTTTAAAATCCAACAATTTCTTCAAATCATCATCAAAACGATTAAAACTCATATCATCAAGATAACCCATTCTGTTGGATAAAAATAATTCCATTCGAATACCGGTATTAAAAGCCGACACATAATCAGTTTGTAAACCTGTGGCATTCTGAATATAATCCGACATTGTCTCTCCCGGAAAAATAGTCATCAGATCTTTTGAAGCCTTTGCCCTCAATAAATTGTTTTCCCAAATGAGTTCGGATAAGTGATCCCAATCAACATGGTCATGAACCATCTCTTTTAAAGATCGTTTAACTAAATGATAAAATCTCTCGTCAAACCCTAACGCCACTGAATAAGCTGCCACATGTGCTTTTCTAAAATCATCTGTAGTATATGTTTTTAACAAGTCGGGGAAAATGTGGTTTTTTTCGGGAAACCCCTGAATGGATAGTCGGTTCTTTTTCCTATCATAATTCAGGTAAAATCTCCTTTTGTAAAAACCTGTCAATTGAGAAAAGGGTGTTGTGGGAGCTATCTCAAAGGTTGCATCCGGAATGGAACTGTAGCAAACATATCCACACAAATCAATGAGTGCCCCCCCACCTATTGCAATAATACGCTTAATTCTTTTCTCTTCATTTTGAATCGAATTAATCAATTCAAATACCCTGTCGATGGACTTGCATCTTTCACCACCGGAAACAGGATAAGCTTTTCTTAATAATTGTGATTCACCAAATTTTTCGGCCCAACTGACCTTGAATCCTGTATCAACAATAATAAATGCATCTTCATCTTCCGAAATAAATCTGAAAAACTCATCTGAAGATTCGCTTCTGTGAATATAAATGTTAGACTCGTTCTCCTGAGTAACGCGGAATGAAAAAAATCTTTTCATGGGAAAACTAGTCTTCAACCGCCTTTTTCAATAGTTTAACAGCATTTAGCACATCAACCATATCCACCATTTCATGCGGACTGTGAACGTATCTTGTTACGATGGACAAAGTTCCGGACGGTATTCCCGACCTTGTCAACTGATATCCGTGAGCATTCGTGCCACCAAAAAGAAGTACCTCATACTGATAAGGTATGTCATTCTCTTGGGCACATTGGGTTAATTTGTCCACAACCACTCTGTCAGATATCGAAGCCTTGTCTTTTATCTTTATTGCAGGACCTTTTCCCAGGTTAAGATCCATTCTTTTAAATCCCTTTGGTGTATCTGAATTAGCGGTAACATCGATTGCAATAGCCATATCCGGCATGATATCATAGCCGGCAACACTGGCTCCTACTATACCAACCTCTTCCTGAACGGAGAAAACTCCGTAGAGATCATTAGGACAACTTTCAAGTTCTTTAAAAATCTGAACGATAATGGCACAGGCAATTCGGTCATCCATGGCTTTGGAAATCAGCTTGCCATTTTGCTCGATAACTTGAGATTCATATGTCCCAAATTGTCCAATATTAACATGCTTTAAAGCTTCTTCCTTCGAATTGGCTCCAATATCGACAAACATCACATCGTAATTTGGGTTTTGGAAATTCTTTTTTACATCCTCAAAGGTTTCGGATTCAAATGAACAGATTCCCCTGATGATTTCTTTGGTTGTCTTCGACTCGAATTGTACAATGGTTCCCAAAAGCATTAAAGGATTGACACCACCAACAGGATCAATTCTCAAAAAACCTTTATCATCAATATTTGTAATAACGACACCAATTTCATCGGCATGACCATCCAACAGATATTTTTTCGGCTGATTGGATGTACCGTTTTTCCAAACGATTAGATTACCTATTGGATCGTATTTATGACCGTCTATGTGTCCCTCCAGTTCTTCAAGAATCGCCTGATGGACCTTTTTTTCGTGACCGCTGGGGGAAGATACACTGACCAGCTTTTTAATCAGTTCATTCATATTTAAACCTCCAACACCTTTAAGTAATTTTCCGTCATAACCAGTTCATTTACCAATTTTCGCGTGTGATTATAGTCTTCTTTGGACATCACACTGACAGGAGAATGGATGTATCTTGCCGGAACACTGACAACTGCCCCGGGAACTCCGTAAAACGATCGCGCCAACCGGCCCGCATCGGTACCGCCTACTGTTCTCCCTTTAATTTGAAAAGGTATTCTTATAGACTCTGCAGTTTGAACAATTGCATTAAACAGCCTTCTGTCAATTACATGCATAGATTGCAAATAACTGACGGCAGGACCATTGTCAAGATGTGTAGACCATCTTTCTCTTTTTAACTCAGGGTTATCGCCCGCCGTAGTGCCTTCTATAATCAATGCGGCATCAGGATGGAAATGCTTTAATACGGCTCCGCTTCCCCGTAAACCATTTTCTTCCTGTACTACAAAAGCAAATACTATATTGAACGCAGGTAAATCGTTCATTGATTCTAAGATTTCCAACATGATGGCACAACCGACACGATCATCAAAAGCCTTGCCTACATATCTGTTCTGATACTCTTCAAAAAAGGTACGAAAATGGCAAAAATCGCCAAGATTGACTTTGGATTCGGCATCTTTTTTATCTTTGGCACCGATATCTACCCTGACATCATTCCAATCCGGAATCTTTTTATAATCTTTACTTTGAAGATGAATGGCTTTAAACGGGATAACACCATCTATATTTTTTTCACCAACAACAACTCTTTTGCCCAATAAAACTCGGGGATCAACTCCCCCCACTGGCAAAACATTGAGTTTGCCGTCTTCTTCTATTTTTGAAACCATCAACCCCACTTCATCCATATGGGCCATAAGAACCAATGTTTTTTTCTGATTCTTACCTTTTTTAAAACACATAAGGTTTCCAAGATGATCTTCTTTGATAAAATCTGTTTTTCCTGTTTTTTTCACAACATCTCTAATGTATTTTCTGACTTTTTCCTCGTTTCCAGAGGCACCATATATCTCAGACAGATCCTTTAAATACATTCTTTTTCCCCCTCTTCCTCGGATTGAATGCTTAAAAAGCATCTATTTAATTCAGAACCGAAAAGAGACAATAAACGACCGGTTTCTTTTATATCATGAACGTTTATTTTTTCATATGTGTTATGCATATAAGCTAGTGGAATGGAAATCAATCCGACAGGAAAGCCTTCAAGTTGGATTTGATCGGCATCCGTTCCGGTTCTGGAGGGGATTATTTCATACTGATAAGCAATGCCATTATTTTTTGCACATTTTGTCAAACCATTTGAAACCATTTTAGTTAGTACCGGTCCTTTTGCAATTACAGGTCCTTTACCGGTTTCCAACTTGACATGTCCGGGCATATCTATATCACCATGTGTAACATCCAATGCAACTGATACATCCGGTTGAATCAGACTGGTGGCTGTGCGTGCACCAAAGGCACCGATTTCTTCACGGGATGAGAAGACTGCATAAAAATCAAAAGAATGGCGCATCTTTTGTAAATACTCCAAAGCAACAATAGAAGCAATACAACTTCCTCTGTTATCGATGGTTTTGGCAAAAACAAACGGCTTCGTTTCAAAAGGTTCTGTCGAAAAAGTTATAAAATCACCAACTGAAAATTTGCTGATATCATGCATTGAAACATCTACAAACAAATCATCGTAATCTGAGATCTTTGACCTTGTCTCATCTGTTTGTAAATGAGGTGCCAACATTCCCACAATACCTCTCAATTGTTCTCCATTTTTCGTGTGTACCGTTACTTTCTGCGAAGGAAGGAGTTTAGGATCAAAACCAATCGTTTCCACTCGAAGATATCCTGAGTCCAGAACATTAGAACAAACCAGGCAAACTTCATCCATGTGGGTGGAAACCATTAAACGTCCTTCTGTTTTTTCCGTGGCATGTTTCAGCGCAATCAGGTTTCCCGATTTGTCAACGAAAACTTCATCACATAAATTTTCCACCCTTTTTTTGATCACACCTCGAATACATTCTTCGCGTCCGGGAGGACCGTAGGCTTGTGAAAACTCGAAAAGCATGTCTTTTATCTTTTTGTTCACACCATCTACCCCTTTTATTATTTATTGTAATAATAATTTTCCGTAATTGGCTCCAATGTTAAACGACCATTTTTCATTTTACAAAGTGCAAGTTCATCACTACTGATGGATGTTGAAAAAGTATTACCGATCTGCATAATGTTTGGATGCATGGACGTGGCCAAAATAAAGGATTCCTCAGGATCATAAAGGCCTACGCGAACATTTCCCTTAATCTCTCCGATAACGATTAAATTACCGGTAACTGTAACTTGGGCACCTTTGTTAATACTACCGATAATCAAGGCATCTCCATCATATTCAAAAACCTGACCTGATCGAACTGTCGTCTGAAAAAGTTTCAATTTTCTCTCGATCACAGGTTGTTCCTCTTTTTCAGATTCAGTTTCGTTTCTCTTTAATTCATTCGAAATTTGTCTGTTTAATTTTCTTTCCGGTTTTGTAAAGTGAATTGTTCGAACCTTGATGTTTTTTCTTTCAAGCAAATTTAAAATAGGCGATATCAGTGTGGATTGATCCATTCCTCCTTCAAAAAGGAGCGAAAGTCCTTCATCATCACTGAAAAAGGTACTCATATTTCCCAATCTGTTTTCCACATCATGGAGTAGGATCTCTTTTGGTGTGTCCTTACCAATCCACAGTATCAATTCTTGTCCGTTAAACCTGAAATCGATCATAATTACACCTCATAAAAAGTCGAAACAATTATATCATATCTATTCTGTAAATACATGGTAAACAAAAAAAAGAGGGCGGCTTATTGACAACGTCAAAAAGCTTGTACCCTCCCTTTTTTCATGTCTTAAAACAATCCGGTGATCTCTCCTTGATCATTGATATCGATATCCATTGCGGAAGGATGTTTGGGCAGTCCCGGCATTGTCATGATGTCACCGGCATAAGCTACGATAAATCCCGCCCCCGCTGATACAGATACATCCCGAATGGTTAATGTATAACCACTTGGTGCTCCGGTCTTAGTTGGATCATCTGAAATGGATGCCTGAGTTTTTGCTACAATCAATGGCAGATCATTGTATTGTTTTCCATATAATTTAATATGTTTCAATGCATCCGATGTGAATTCTACAGTACCAGCACGATATATCTCTTTAGCGACTTTCTTGATTTTGTCTTTTATTGAATCAGTTAACTCATAAAGATAGGATGGCTTAGGTTTTTTTTCTGCTGCTTCGACAACCTCTTTAGCTAATTCAATTCCACCTTCTCCACCCTTTTCCCATACTTCACTGATTGCCACACGGCCATCGTATTTTTCAACATATTCTCTAACCAATTCCATTTCTTTTTCCGTATCCGTTGGGAAACGGTTAAGGGCAACAACTACTGGAACACCAAATTTCTGGAGATTTTCCATATGAACTTTCAGATTTGTCAATCCCTCTTTCAAAGCATGTATATTTTCCTGATCCAAGTCCTTCTTTGATACACCACCATGCATTTTCAAAGCTCTGACAGTTGCCACAAGCACTGTGGCATCCGGCCAGAACCCACCAAGTCGACTCACAACATTTAGGAATTTTTCCGCACCCAAATCAGCAGCAAAACCTGCTTCCGTTATGGTGTAATCGGTAAGTTTCATAGCCATCTTTGTTGCGATAATGGAATTAGTACCATGAGCAATATTGGCAAATGGTCCACCATGAATCAAAGCTGGTGTATGTTCCAGAGTTTGCACAAGATTGGGATTGATGGCATTTTTCATTAATGCTGCCATTGCCCCGTTCGCTCCCAAATCTCCTGCAGTAATAAATTTCCTATCTTCACTTCTTCCCACAATGATTTTTCCAAAGCGCTCTTTCAAATCCTGTAACCCTTTACTGAGACAAAGAATCGCCATGACTTCTGAAGCAACACTAATCATGAATTGATCTTCTCGGGGTTGTCCGTTTGATAACCCGCCAAGACCTACAACAATTTTCCTTAACGCTCTGTCGTTCATATCCATAACCCTTGGCCAATAAATTGAAGCCGGACGCAATTTCAAGTCGTTACCCGCCTTCATATGGGCATCAATCATAGCTGACAGCAAGTTGTGTGCAGTTGTAACTGCATGGATGTCTCCGGTAAAATGCAGGTTGATATCTTCCATGGGAACAACTTGAGAGTAGCCTCGCCCTGCAGCCCCCCCCTTCACTCCAAAAACCGGTCCCAAAGAAGGTTCCCGAAGTGTAACAATGGAGTTTTTCCCAATTTTATTTAATGCCTGAGTCAGTCCGATACTGGTTGTAGTCTTACCCTCTCCCGCCGGTGTGGGGGTAATAGCGGTTACCAAAACCAGTTTTCCCGGTTTTCTGTCAGATTTTTTTGTCAATTCATAGGGGATTTTTCCAATATAATGCCCATAAGGAATAACCTCTTTTTCTATGTCCAAATAAGCTGCAATTTCCATAATGTTTTTCATCTTTACAGATTGGGCAATTTCAATATCTGTTCTCATATTTTCACCTCAATTAACAAAAAAAGACATCTGTCAACAGATGTCTCCTTTTAGAATCAATTTATTTATAATAATTGTTTTTCTTTCGGTACCATTTCCTTAGAAACGGCATCCAGTATTCCGTTTACAAATTTCGAGCTCTTGTCCGTTCCATATTTTTTAGCTATTTCAACAGCTTCGTTCAAAGTCACTTCAATGGGGATGTTCAACCTGTAAATCAGTTCATATACACCAAGTCTCAAAATGTTCCTATCAACAGCCGATATGCGTTTCCAGTCCCAATTAAACAGATACCGTTTGATGATCTCATCAATCTCATCCTGTTTTTTGACTTCATCAAAGACATATTCCTCAGCTTCATGTACAAGTGGCTTGTTATAGATTCCTTCCTCAGAAAACAGTTCGGTGATCATCATGGACACTTTTTGTGTGTCTTCTTTCCGATTGGCATCAAAACTAAAAAGTACCTTAAAGATTACTTCACGCATGATACTCCTTCTTGATGGGGACTTGGCGTTATCAACGGTTTCATGCATCGTAACTGTTCACCTCAAAACTTCTGACTTTTATATTGACGTTAATTCCCATTTGATCCCCAAGACTGTCTTTTATTGTCAGAGAAATCTTGTTGTATAACTCCTTTAACACCTCAGATAGAGAAAAAGGGTCAGTGGTTGATATTTCAATCAACAATTCATTCACACCTTCAAGTTTTGAAGGATGCATATTAATTGATTTCAAATCAACAGTATCAAAATTATCCAATACTCTGCTGATAAGGGTTCTGAAAACCTCAGGAGATACGGAAACATTTAAATTCCCACCTTGTGAAGCTTGAAAAAAAACATCTCGGCTACGGTAACTCCAATAAATCATATACAACCCTGCAGCACTGATAATGATCCTAATCAAGTATCCTAAAAATGTATTGGCTACAAAAACATTTCCAGTGTTGTAATTAATAGAACCCAACCAAAGGCCTGCAGAAAAGGCCAATACCGGCCATCCTGCAAGGTCTATTGCCCTTTTAGCGGCCCATTTCATTGAACCTCATCTCCATTATCATCGACAATCATTTCATCATCCGGTACTTCAGGTTCCTCTGTTCGTTTTGGAATTTCAACATCCAATATATTGACAGAAACATTCGACACATCTATCAAACCTGTCATTCCTTCGACTTCTTCCTTGATTGTTTGTTGGACAGTTTCGGCAATTTGTCTGACGCTTTTTGTCAGATAAACTTTTATGTTTACCGTGACAGCCACAGCGTTTTCGCCGTTTTTTCTCTCAATGGAGATGGACTTTTTCGTATTTTTTGAATCGTAGACGATTTCATCAATTTTGCCAAGGGCAACATTCACGAGATCGTAAATGACCGAATCGGAAATTTCCACAACACCGAATTGTGTTTCTCCCTGTTTTTCCTTCATGGCCTGTAAATCTCTGTCTTTTTCCTGATCCAATATCCTTCACCTCCTGTTTTAGATAATACAGCTTTTATGCCCTTTCGATATATTCTCCCGTTCTTGTATCCACCTTCAACTTTTCTCCGGTTTTAATGAACATGGGGACTGTTACTCGTAACCCTGTCTCCATAATGGCTGGTTTTCCACTCCCGGAAACCGTATCACCTTTAAAGTTGGGTTCGGTTTCAGCAACTTCAAGAACCACAAATGTTGGCAAGTTAATACCGATGGGTTTTCCCTCGTAAAACATTAGATTGACTTTCATATTATCAATCAAATAATCAATAGCATCTCCTACCAGTTCATCATCCAAAGGGAATTGCTCAAAGTTGTTTGTATCCATAAAATAGTAATGTTCACCATCTTTATAAAGATATTCCGCTTCTCTGTACTCTAAAGTGGCTTCATCAACCTTTTCACCACTGCTAAAGGAATGATCTTTTGAATAACCCGTTAAAATATTTTTTAGCTTCGTTCTTATGATTCCACTACCTCTGCCGGTGAAGTGTTTATTCATGCTGATGACCCTATACAATTCACCATCCATTTCAATGATCATTCCCTTTTTCAATCCGCCAACATCAATCAAAAAAAGCACCTCCATAATCCTTAACATAGAATAATGACGTTAATAGAACAAAGTTATTTTATTACGATCAAATCTTTATTAAAGTGAGTTAAGACTTCATTTGTCTCACCGGTAATGTAGATATCATCCTCTATTCTTACACCAAATTTACCCGGCAAATAAATCCCGGGTTCAATGGTTACAACAGCACCCTGTGGCAATTTATCCTCATTCATGGCAGAAACACCGGGTTGTTCATGAACATCCAGTCCCAGTCCATGTCCAAGCCCATGTCCAAAATAGTCTCCATAACCGGCTTCAGTGATAATATCCCGAGCAACTTTGTCAATCTCTTTACCTGAAAGTGAAGAAGAAGCGATTTTCTCAGATTCGATTTGAGCTCTTTTAACTGTCTCATAGACCGTTTTCATTTCATCCGTGGGTTCCCCCACTGCCACTGTTCTTGTAATGTCGGAACAATACCCTTGATATTTAGCTCCAAAGTCAATAACGATAAATTCCCCTTCCTGTATCTTTTTCATTGTCGGGAACATATGAGGAAGGGCTCCGTTTGGACCTGATCCGAAAATAGTATCAAAAGAGGGCTTATCCGCTCCTTTTTTCACCATTGTATATTCCAAAAAGGCTGCCATTTCTTTTTCTGTTTTACCAGGTTTAATTTCATTTAACAATTCGACAAAAGACTCTATGGCTATTTCTTCAGCCTTTTTTATTAACTCGATTTCATCTGTTGATTTACTCATTCTTAATCGATTGATCAGTTCATCACAAGCCACAAATTCGTGATTATCAGCCCCCACTTTCTCTTTAAGGTCATTAAATGCACTTATTGTAGTTGTTTTTGCTTCAAAGCCAATTCGTTTATAACCATTCAATAAATCTTTGAGAATATGAGAGGCATTTGATCGATTATATTTCACCAGCTCTAACGGAGACTGGTCTTTTATTTGTTCCCAATATCTGGAATCCGAGCAAATACATTGTTTGTCCGGTGCAATTACAACATATGCAAAAGAACCCGAAAAATTACTCAGATATTTAGGATTCCTTGAGGAATTTTCAAAAGTTGTAGATAAAATCACGTCAATACATTCTGCCTTCATCTTTTTAAGCAGTTCAGATATTCTTCTTTCGATATCTTTCTTCAAAACCATCACCCCTATAGTCTTCTATAAAAATATTATATCACAACAACAGAAATGGCATGATATCCCAACCATGCCAAATAGATTTTGAATGAAGTACTTTTAGATGAAATATCGAAATGGATCATGTACGATAAATAAGTTTTTTCTGAAAGAAAAATACTTCAAGGTCAATGCATTTTTTGACCACGTATCAACATCCCGAGTAAGAGGGGACATAACCTGTCCCCTCGGCATTTTAAAAGATAGGTTTACATCGAAATTAAAATCTATTTCTCCTTCACATGCACCTGAATCAACAAAACGATCTCCGGTTCAACATCTGCTTCCCAAGGACGTAGGTATTCGAAAGCAAGGGTTGTCACTCCTTCTTCACTTGCTTTAAAACCCCATATTGATGTCCCGCCGGCTCCCATAAGCTCTGAGTCTGGGGCTTTGTATTCGGTTGAAGTCAATTGAAGAAATTTAGTTTCAAAATCGTCCTTCAAAACCCATTGATAACCTGTTGTTGCATTGGCCGGGATAAACAAAACCAATTGATCTCCTGGCTCCATTTCAATGTTCACTACATTTGAACTCTCATAACTCTTTTCTACCTTCTGACCTTCGTTAATGGTGTAAGAAAAATCATAGGTCTCATCGTTTGTGTGATTTGCAGCATAAATTGTAACAAATGACAATAAAACAATCAAAATAGTCAAAACTGTTTTTTTCACAATAATCACTCCCCATTTATAGTTATTTATACCATTATACATGATTTAGCGTGATATAATTCAGTGTAATTAAAGATAAGGAGCATACTTTTGGAAATCTGGATGAACTCCGTAGAAGATCTTTTAAAACTTAAAAAGACTAAAAATATAACCTCAAATGAGCTTCAACAATACTATAAAAGAAGACTCAATATAATAGACGAAAAAGTCAAGGCTTTTATCCATTACAGTAAACCTTCACAAGCAAATTCATCAAAAGGAATACTTGCAGGAATTCCCTATGCCATTAAGGACAATATCATGGCCTTGGGTACAAGAACAACTGCTGCCAGCAGGATGCTCTGGAATTATCACTCCTCATATAATGCCACTGTTGTCCAACACTTGAATAATGAAGGGGCACTTCTAATTGGCAAAACAAACATGGATGAATTTTCAATGGGTTCAACTACTGAAAATTCAGCCTTTTTCCCAACAAAAAACCCTTGGGATCTGGAAAGAATTCCCGGAGGAAGCAGTGGTGGATCAGCAGTGGCTGTTGCAACAGGAATGGTTCCCTTTGCACTGGGTTCAGATACAGGAGGTTCCATTCGATTGCCTGCTTCTTATTGTGGTGTCGTGGGTTTTAAACCTTCTTACCCTTTGGTTTCCAGATACGGTTTGATTGCTTTTGCATCTTCCATGGATCAGATTGGTCCCATCACGCGGTCTGTAAGGGATGCTGCTTTCATCATGAATGTGATATCAAGAAAGTGCCGATACGATGCCACCAAAATCAACAAAATGACAAATTATTTAAAAAAAATAGAAGAACCCCTGAATGGTTTTCGCTTAGCCTGTCTTAGAGAAACAGTAGAAGATGGTTGTAACATTAACATCCAAAAACGTTTTGAGGAAGCGATTGTTCAATTACAATGGATGGGGATAACGATTGATTATATTAACTTGGATCACATCAGTGATGCCTATCCGATTTATACCATTATTTCCAG
>Ga0272443_10002294_pt1 | contig 24794 bp, 19 predicted proteins | sample SSMAcet12_FD_193581 | JGI IMG/M metagenome (GOLD analysis project Ga0272443, IMG submission 193581) | Marine sediment archaeal communities from Little Sippewissett salt marsh, Falmouth, MA, United States - SSM-Acet-12 | ecosystem: Environmental > Aquatic > Marine > Wetlands > Sediment ...
AGCCTGATAGGTCTGGATATGACGGGATATGCAAAGGTAATCAACTCGAAAGGGGAAAACCTGTCCCTCGGGCTCGATATGATAGGCACATGGCCCACTCCGGAGGATAAATGGCTTCTCTGCTGGATCTTCGACGGGGAGGACCTGTACGCCCACAGCGGCCTCCTGGTCCTGACATCTCCCAAGGACCAGGGGGCCGAGGAGTACTGGTTGTTCTCGGTCGTCTCTATAGAGGTGGACCCTTGAAAGAGGGAGGCACCCAACCCTGCATTGTTGCCGTGATCGGCCTGAAAAAGAGTGGAAAGACGACCGTTACGGAAGGTATCGTTGCCGAGCTTGCCCTACGCGGTTACCGGGTGGGAACGATCAAGTCCATGGTCCAGTCCTCCTTCACAATGGACATCGAGGGGAAGGACACCTACCGCCACTCGGACGCTGGAGCGGATTTTGTGATATCCCTCTCACGTAGCGGGATCGTTTATCTTGAAAGGGGGGAGGACCTGAGCAGGTTTAGCAGGGTGACCAGACTCTTCGGGCCTGGCACCCAGTTCGTGATCTGTGAGGGGTTGGAGGATAGGGATGCCGAACAGCTGCAGGTGATCTGCCTCAGGGAGCCTGGATACCTCGATGAGACAAGGGAGGTAAGGGGTGTAGATGACAGCTCGGTGGTAGCCGTATCCGGAATTGTAGCCATCGGAGAACATCGGATGGAGTGGCCGGTTTACAATATAATGTTCCCGGAGGACCGGATAAGACTGGTCGACAGGCTGATCAAGGTCTCGGGTAGTCCAGAACCCTCCGGAAAGCCATCGGGCCCCTTGTTGCACGATCCGGAATGGAGGCCGGGGCTCCTGCCACAGGGGGAAATACCCGAAGTGCCTCCTCCGTTTGTAGGGGGAAAACCTCATGAATGAGCATGCCGGGACCATCATGGGCTCCGGCGGTCCAAGCGCGCAGGAGGTTGACTTGGATGGATAGAAGGTTGCTCGGAGCCCTTATACTGCTTTTACTACTCATCACGGGAACCGCAGCATATAATCTGGTCCCCCGTATCGACGAGGGGGGCGGGGAGGACACCGCCTCGGTGATCGTAATTGCCCCGAACTCCACCGTGAAGGTCACGGTCAGGGCCGATGGGGACGGTATGAGGATAGAAGACATACTGGGCAATGTGAAAGGCTGGGAGGATAATGGGACCACTTACTGCTACACCGACGACGGGGGCCTCTTCCGGGCTAGGATGGGGTCGTTCGCCCATTTCGATGACGGGGCGTTCAGTCTCGAGGGGGGAGAAACGATCCTGGGATTCGCCTGGGGGGGTGGGACGGATATCCAAACGCTCATGTCAGTCTCCACCACGGCAGCCCTGGCCTTGAACCTCTCCCACGGCTCCACGGCACCGGCGCTGGTCCGCACCGATGCGGACCGGGTCGTGGTCCTCGAACTGGACGGACTTGGCCGGGAGATACTGAAGAAAAATGATGTTATGGCGCCCAATATCATTTCCCTGGGAAACATCACCCCCGCGCTCAGTGCCTACCCTCCCATAACGAACGTGGGAACATCCATGGCGGTCACCGGATACCCCTCCAGTGAGAACGGGATATTGCAGAGGGCGGACCATTCCCTCAGGAAACCCACCTTCCTGGAGCTTGCATCCAGACATGGATTGGAGGAGGTCTGGCTCGAGGGTGATACACAGTTCCTCGATGCTGATATGGAGACACATGTTGATATTAACGGCAACGGGTCTGCCGACGATGAGATCCATTTCTCTCTTCTTCGGGAACTTAATGGATCCGCCGACGTGATCATGGCCCATTACCATCTCCTCGACGATACCGGTCATCGGTTCGGCATTAACTCTGGGGAGTACGAAGGTGCCCTGTCCATCCTGGACTCCAGGGTGGGAGAGGTGATGCAGGAGCTTCGTTCATCCGACCGCAGCACCCTCCTGGTCCTCTTCTCCGACCACGGGATGCACGATGATGCCGACGGTTTGGGTGTCCACGGGAGCATGGACCACAGGGACATGTTCGCAATGACCGCTTACGGTCTTTTCGGCGGGGCAGAAGAGAGCCCGGAGCCCGGGATCGTAATAGGGGGCTCCACCGAGAACGAGGTGGAATACACACTTGATGAGTTTAGGTCCCTCCCCTCATTGGTCGGCAACTACACCTTGAAGAGCTCCGGGGGGCCCCAGACCAACCGGTACACGGGTGTGCCCTTACACGAGCTTCTGCAGGAAGCCAGGCCCGTCGGGGGTACCTCGATCAAGGCTTATTCCGTGGACGGGATGTCCATCCAGTATCCGATCGACTACTCCTACGAGGGCAGCGGAGTCATCGTGGCCTATGCGATGAACGGGAAGGACCTCACAGACGACGGACCCCTGAGGGTCATTGTACCGCAATCACTTGCGGGCGAGTACAACTCCCAGGTATGCCTCAAGAGGGTTGTACGGATCGAGGTGGTGAGCTGATGGAACTGGACCCGCACCTCGAGAGGGGTTTGACCGTCGCTGTGGTCCTGTCCTGTGTTCTCGCCGTGATCGTGGGGGTTGCCCTTCTAATCGACCTGGATACCGTCCAACCCGACGAGGACGATTGGTACATACTTGTAAGGGGCAAGGTGGTCTCGGGCGGGAGGTACCATCTGGAGGATCTGATGGAATTGGGCAAGGATGAACTGAGGACTCCCCTGGTGGGAACGGGCGAGGATGGGAAGCCGCATACCTATGCCGGCATACTGCTCCGTAACCTGTTGAGCGACGCGGGAATGGAGGATGGGGCCGGGAAGGTCACGGTTAGGGCCGTGGATGCCCTCTCCCGTTCCTTCTCCGTCGGATCACTTGAGGGATCGACAGCCCTTCTCGCATACGAGAAGGACGGAGCCCCCCTTCAAACCAGATCAAGGGGGGGGGACGGGCCCATCCGATTGATCCTGGAACAGGACGAGGTCGGATCCTACAACGCCCAGTACTGCGTCAAATGGGTTAGCGAGGTGATCGTGGAATGAGGCACCTGCATGCCCTATTGATGGGCATGATGGCCTTACTTGTGCTCGCCTCCATCATACTGGGTGCCTCCTCTCCGGAGGACAACAGGGAGTGCGACAGCTGCCATATAGGTCCCCGGCCGGAAGGGGGATACGGCATAAGGCTTCCCGAGGTGATCATACTCTACCCGGAGGAGGTGATTCCGAACGGCTCCTTTCAGTTGCTGGTCCGCCTTTCCGAGGATGAACCGTATGAGGTATCCTCCGCTCTCGCATGGGTGGATATGGAAGGGCTGCCCGGCGCTGTGATCGATACGAACTGGCAGTATCTGGTGTTCGACGGTGAGGTGTGGTCCGCACTGTTCCGGATCAGGGATGTCAGCGAAGAGGGCTCGATACATATCAGGATCGATCTCCTTCTCCATTACGACCATCCGGACCCGGAGGAGAGCGACCTTGGAACCTACTCACTTACATACACGAGGACGGTGGGGGTCGCGGAGCCAGCCGAAGAGCCTGAAAACGGTGTGACGGAGGAGGTTGGTGGTTCGAACGATTCCGGCCTTATCGAGGGGCTGGCTCTGGTACTTTCCGTCATCCTGACCGCCCTTCTCCTGCGGAGGAGGGTCCCTTGAGGGTTGTGGAGCTTAAGGACACTGCCTTTTGTTACCCCGGGGGAAAGGTGCCGGTGCTGAAGGGCCTGGAACTTAGTGTAACAAAAGGGGAGCATGTGGGGGTTCTGGGAAAAACGGGGTCTGGGAAATCCACGCTTCTGGGCATTCTATCGGGAATACTGCCGGGCAGGATCGGAGGGGTACTCTCCGGTTCCGGTTGGGTCCTCGGAGAAAAGCTACCTGTACCCCTCGAGGCTGTCAGGGGCTCGATCGGTGTAGTGTTCCAGTCACCGGAAGAGATGCTCATCAGGGGAAGATGTCTGGAGGAGATCTCGTTCTCGCTGATCTGCAGGGGTATCGGGCACAGAAAAGCGGAGGAGAGGGCACGGAATGTTATTCGTGATCTGGGCGTCTCACACCTTGCTGAAAAGAGGACCAGTGACCTTTCCGGAGGGGAGGCGAAACTGGTGGCCATCGCTTCCGCTCTGGCGACCGGGCCGTCCCTTCTTCTCCTTGACGAACCGACCTCCCATCTGGACCCCAGGGGAAAGAGGAGCGTACTGAGTACCATCGAGAGGATGAAGAACATGGAACCCGATCTTGCGGTGATACAGGTCGAACACGACCTCCCCTCCCTTGCAAACTGTTCAAGTATAGTAATGCTCTCCGGGGGAAAGGCCATCATCTTCAAGGATCCAGATGAGGCCCTGATGGATGCCACACTGCATGAGGCATACGGCATCCTGCCGGACCCGCTGGTCTCCCTCTACCGGACCGCAGTAAGGAACGGGATCCCCGTACGGGCGGCCCCCAGGAGGGGCCTTCTTAGGGAAATGGGGGCTGCCCTTTCCGGACGACTCCCCCGGGTTACCTCGGAGGAACGGTCGATCCCGAAAAAGACAATGTCCGTGTGTTTGAGGGGCGTCAGCTACCGATATCCCGGGTCAGGTTGCGGCATCTCCGGTGTCGACCTGGACCTCGGGTCGATACACTCCCTATCGGTGGTGGGCCCCAACGGGGCGGGCAAGTCGACCCTGTGCAGGACCATCGCCGGACTCGTCCGACCGGATTCGGGGAAGGTCGATATCAGGGGAGGCTCCGCTTTCTACCTCTTTCAGAACCCGCAGCTCATGTTCTTCGCAGATTCGGTATCCGAGGAGCTCAAGGGACGGTCCCCTTCGATCGAAAGGGTCATTGACAGGTTAGGACTGAAAGGACTGGAGGATAGATATCCCCAGACCCTGAGCGGAGGGGAGCAGAGGAGGCTTGGGATCTCCCTCGCGCTGACATCCGGAGCCGACCTTCTCGTGTTGGATGAACCGTTCTCGTCCCTCGATTCGGCAGGGGTCAATGCGGTTTGGGAGCTTCTCGAAAAAGAGGACGGACCGCCCTACATCATCACGACAAACGACCTAGAGGTGGCCGGAAGGACCGACATGTTGATATTCATGATCGAAGGGAAGGTCGTCAGGACCGGAGTTCCGGGGGAGGTCCTTTACGATATCGGGCTCCTGAGGAGGGCAGGGTGGCCCCTCGGCGGGGCCCAGCTTCTCGGCCTCCGGTCTGGGGCCGGTCCGGTTGACGGTTATCGACGGCTGGAAGAACGGATATCGAGATACGGGGAGGCCCCGGATGGACGTAGAAAAGGGAAGACACCGTTGGAGGGCCCCTTACCTGCGGAGGAGGTGCCGATCTGAAAGGGCCCCTTGACAGCATGGATCCCCGGGTCGCCCTCCTCGGGGTGGTGGTGATCTCCACGGCTGCATTCGTCATCGTAACACCGGAGGTTCTATATCTTATCCTGGTTGCAATGACGCTCCTCGCTATCCTCCACAAGGATGCCCTGTCCAGGTATAGGGGCGGAGTTAAGGGGCTAATGGGAATGGCGGCATTGCTGGGAACCGTTCAGGGTGTATTGACGCATGGGGACCCGCTTCTGAGCGTGGAACTCCCGCTGCTCGGATGGGTTTCGCTGTTATCAGTCGAGGGGTTGATGACTGGCATAAGGATCGTGATCAGGGTGACCATTCTCCTCCTCTCCACGCTTTTATTTGCCGCCACGGTTGAGGAAACCTCCTTCATACGTGGCCTGAGAGGCATGAGGATACCGGTATCCGTCGTTTTCTCCATCAACCTTGTCCTCAGGATGATCCCGAGGATCATCGAGGATATGAGGGATGTCGATCTGGCCTACAGAGCCAGGAACATATCCCCGGCAGGAAAGGGATACTTCAGGAGGTGGACCCGTTTCGTCTCCCTTCTGAAACCGCTTCTTGTCAGGTACCTCCGCTCCTCCTCGGACCTGGTCCTGTCCCTGGAGCTGAAGGGCTTCGACGGAAAGAACGAGATATTCGCCGAACCCGAGAGTTTGAAGATCCTGGACATGATCTCCCTTTTCCTGCTGTCAGCGGGTGCTCTTTTATTGCTATTGCACGGACTCGGGGTACTTTGAGGGATTCAGTGGGAGTTCATTTCATATCATCCGGGCCAAAGCTAGCCTCGAGGAATGTCTTCGTGTCAAGTACGCCTTCCATGGCACGGAGCTCGTCGATGACCTCCTTTGCCAGCTCGTTGGGGTCCTTTGCCTCAACTTTCAATATGAAATCGTACTCCCCGAAGAGCGGATGTACCTCGAGAACCCACGGGAGTTCCGTAAGATGTTGGTAGAGTGTCTGTTCCCGGCCTACCTCGCATTCCACCATGATATAACCGCGGATCATGTCCCCATCATTTGTGGGAGTCCGTATTAATCTTTTTCGGGAACGTATACGATTGTGAGGCGGGCTTCGCCTCAAGTAAAGGGGATAGTTATCCAAATTCCTCTCCGTCCGATATCCGATCATGATCCGGCATGGACCCAGAGGTCGGATGGCCACCAACAATGTCGGATGCCATCGATGGCACTCGGACCCTGATCCTGTCGTTATTTGATGCCGATATTGTGAACCTTCATGTAACGTATGAAAAGAATTATATTTAAGCCCGTAATCCTCCGAACAGACAGCCATTATAAGGCCGGGCCGTTATAACTTAGGTTTGGGTGGCCCACTGTCGGGGAGTTGAGACAATGGAGAAGAAGGTCATGAACAGATGGATAATCGTGATCGGGGCCATCCTCATCCAGCTCTGCCTGGGTGCTATCTACGCATGGTCGGTGTTCACACCACCCCTGAGCGAACCGCTCGCTGAGGATTTCAGGGACATTGACACAGCATTTGAAGTGAATATTACCAAAGATGGAGATCTGACGGCAGGCGAGGACGTAACTATAATTCTATCCTTCTCTGAGGATGACCTTCCCAAGACCGACTTCACCAATATCACTCTAATAATGGAACTCAGAGATGAGGATGGGAAGGCGGTCGAGGACGACAAGGTCATACCATTCATAGGAACCGTCTATAAGGAAGGGGACCCCATAACCGTCGAACCCGATCTGTTGAATGTATCAAGTGACAGCTATATCTTCGAGATCAAGGTCAAGGACAAGGGCAACTGGCACTACGTAATTACAGCTGTAGAGAATGATGGGACGAACAGGACCGTTTACAGATTTGATCTCTTGGAGAAGGTGGGGACGGGGGAATTCGGTTTCTCCAAGACCCAGACCCAACTGATATTTGCGACCGGTCTCTTCTTCTTTGCCCTATTCACCATATTCGGCGGCAGGCTCGCAAAGAGGTTCGGACCCAGGAACATAGCGATCGCTGGTGGTGTTGTTCTAGGTGCCGGATACATCATAGCATCGTTCGTTGGCACATCCTTCATCGGGCTTCTCATTACGATCGGGATGCTAGGGGGTATAGGTATCGGTCTTGCCTACGTTGTGCCGATAGCCGTGGGCGTGAAATGGTTCCCCGACAAGAAGGGGCTGATATCGGGTCTCGCCGTTGCCGGTTTCGGTTTCGGCGCTCTTCTATGGATCAAGCTCTGCACGGGGTTCGAGTTCGGACCCGTGAACCTATCCCCCGGCTGGTCCGGACTCTTCGGCGACGGATTCTCCGTCTCCAGTGTGTTCCTGATCTACGGTATAGCATTTGCGGCAGCCGTGATCGGCGGAGGGTTCCTCATGAGAAACCCCCCGGAGGGCTGGAAACCCGATGGGTGGGAGCCGCCAGAGACCACCGAGACCGCGGCAACCGGGTCCGAGGAGTTCACATCCAAGGAGATGCTGAAGACCCCGCAGTACTGGATGCTATTTTTCATGTTCATGGTCGGGGCCGGAGCGGGTCTGATGGTAATAGGTGTCATCAAATTGTTCGGCATAGATGCTCTGAAGGGATCCGGAACAAGTGCCGAGGATGCCTCTATCATCGCGGGGACCGCCATGGCGCTCTTCTACTCACTTGCCAACGGAATAGGGAGGATCGCCTGGGGTGCCATATCGGACAAGATAGGCAGGAAGATGGCCTTTGTCACGATGTTCTCCATCCAGGGGATAATGATGATCCTTTTCTATTTCATAGGCGGGAACGAATACCTGCTCTACCTCGGTGCAGCGGTGATAGGTTTCAACTTCGGCGGCAATTTCGCCCTCTTCCCCTCGGCAACGGCTGATTTCTTCGGGAACAAGTCGGTAGGTCTGAACTACGGTTTCGTGTTCTTCTCCTACGGCATCGGAGGGATACTGGGACCAATGCTCGGAGGGATCATGGGCGACATGAACCTGTGGGTCTGGGCATTCGTACCGGCAGGGATCGCCCTTCTGATATCCGCCTTGGTCGCTTTCATGCTGAAACCACCAAAAAAAGTAGCTGCATAAACAGTATGATGAAATGGGCCGAGGATCGTGATATCTGATTAAGGCAGAGTCCCTATGAAGTGAAGGTAGAAAGAAATTGTCGAACGGCTACCTCCTCTTCACGGTTATCGGTACCTTTTCCTCTTCGAACTCCAGACGGGCTATCTCGATCGGGTCCACCATGTCTTTTGGTATCTCAACCAGTATGGGTGCCCCGAGGGCTATCTGAAGGCCGCGGGCTCCGATTATCCTGGACCTCTCGAACCTGGTGAACCTCATGGAGCGGGGCATCTCATATGTCCAATATAAACGTATTGACAGAAAACGGAACAATTCTATAATTCCCGCCGGAATGGCCGGATAATTGAAATAAATCGTATTATGTTTCTTTTAAAAGGGTGTTTCACATTTTTTATCCTTTTGCCTTTTTCCCGCATCTTATGACATGTTAAAGCTTAAAAAGAGTAACATTTAGGGAGATTCTCCGATGCCCCTCCATAAATGTTATATAGGACCTGACCATATAGATTTATCTGCCTGCAGTGTACGCACTGTGGCTTGATCAAAACGAATAGAGAGCGAGGTGATTTTTTTGTTCATCACGCATTCAATCCTCTCTTCTTAACCCCTTGCTCTCTATACTCTTTCATTTAACTCCGATCCCCTCTCAATACATTCAGGCCTGCCCCTTCCAAAAGCAGGCAGGATGGGATCCCCTGACGTACGGAGGGGGTCGATCACCAGAAAGCCGGGTTTGAAAAGATGCCTCCACGCGCCCATCGGGGGTTCGATCATCCCCTTTCCGATATCCCTTTTTATCTCGATCATGACGGGTTTTCGATCATCGTCCCTCAGACCGCACCTTTTGCACCTGTAGCCCTGCCCTCTTCCCATGGACTCCATCCTCCCCCCGCATTCACCGCACATCGGATTCTCCTTCCTGTAAATCCTGCCCATCTCCAATACCTCGATCTTCTCCAGATTGACGAAAGGGAGGTCCGTTCCTTTTCCCGGCTTAACACCTCCCCAGATATTGATGCGGTCCCCGGGTAACAATCGCGAAACATCCTTCCTGAACACCTTCGTGGGCTCGAACGCGGCGCAGACCGCTGCCCCGCCCGTTTTATCCTCCACCTCGAAAAAAAGATGTCCGCCCCTCCTGTATTCGGGAAGAGTCCTAACAATAACTTCAGCCTTTATGGATGAATAGGGAAGAAGGTCCCCGAGCGAATCGACGATCTCGATATGTGCGTCCGTATGCTGGTTCGTCCTCCAGAGGACCCATCTCTCGATATCCTCAGCTTCCACGGAGGAGGCGGCTCCGTACACATCAACGGGATCGGTCCCCCTTATCCCGAGCAGAACGGGACAGGGGGACCTTGGAATACATAAAGGTCTGCCAAACTCATCGAAATTGAAAAAAGTGGACCCGCTTTTTCTATCCGCCTCCGACAGCGAGGGCAGGTCCACCTTCCTTTCCCCCCGGGAGTCCGCCGGACGGTAGAGTATCATCTCATAGGTGGAGCCTTCCGCATGGTCGAAACCCACCGCGGCCATCGCTCCGATAAGGCCCCTCCCGTTCTTCCACATCCTGTATCGGCCTTCGGTTGAGAGGGCCAGCTTTCGGGCTTCCTCAAGCGTGAGTATCCGGTGAAGGGCCCTGTAGTACCAATCCTTCAACGCATGGGGCACCTCCCCTTCGAGCACGAACAGCCCGGGATTCGTCTGGGGGTCCTCGAATACCGAGAGCTCCTCCACCAGCTTCGATACCCTCTCGAGTATGTCATTCGACAGGCCCTCGGGGCCGGTCAGCCTCAATGAGACCGCGCCGTTTCCCCTGGTCTTCCATGGTACGTTCGGGTTCAGCCTGACCAGCTCCGGGTATGAGAGCTGAGCAAGTCCCAGCTCTTCCAGCACCCGGGCACCCAGATAGGTGGTGCACATTCCCAGTCTGGCAGAATCCGTGCAGTCCAGTCCAATATTGTAAACGGCCAACAGCTCACCCGTCGATCTCCTGTATCAATCCCCCTACCAGAAGCGGCAGGAGCACTGTGGCATCCCCCTCCACCGTGATATGAGGGGCTCCCTCTTTGACCTTGCCCCACGATACCGCCTCCCTTGTCCTCGCCCCTGACAGGGATCCGTCCCACTCGACCGCCGTTGTGATGTACACGGCCCTGTCAAGACCGGCCCTGTACTGGTTCCACCAGATAACGTGGTGTTTGGATATCCCGCCGCCTATCATCAGGGCCCCTGTCTCCTCCGCATCGAATACGATATCGGAGAGCTCCTGCTCGTCTTTCATCAGGTCCATCCTGAAATCCGTGTGTGTCTGCCTCCACATCCACAGCTGAGAGCCAAAGGAGCCGTCGAAGGGGCCGGGAAGGTATACTGGTATGTTGTTCCTGGCTGCCCAGTAGGCGATCGACCCCTTATCATCCACCCTCTTTCCAACCTCCTCGACGATCTCCCTTGTCGAGAACTCCCTGCGGCCCGTCCTCCAGATATCCTCCATCATCTGCCTCATCCTCTCCTCCAGTATGATCCCGTAGGATTCCATGGGTATCAGGACGTTCCCGAGCCTGTGTATCTCCTTTCGGTGCAGCTTCGTGTCGTCCATATCGAAGGAACCGTGATAATAGTCCCTCCACACCCTGGCGAGATCGTGGTCAAGCGTGCCGCAGGTGGTTATGACGGCATCCGCCCATTTCCTCTTCAGCATCTCCACGATCACACCCCTCGTACCCGTTGAGATGATACATGCGGGAAAGGAGAGGAAATTGAAAGACGAATCGCTCTCTATCATCTCCTTGAGGATCCTCGATGCCTCGTAGAGTTTCCTGGCGGTGAACCCTCCTGACCTTCCCATCTGCTTCAGGAGCTCCGATACGGTGGATGCCTTGTTCAGGTCCATATCCTGCACGGGCGGGGAATCCATCTTTCTTTTCATGGTCGAAGGAAACAACTATCGTCCTTATTTGAACTTTCGCCAGATGTAAGGACAGTTTTCGAAGGGACAAGCATAATACAAAAGGCGGGGATTAACCCCCGATGGAGGACCTTGGGAGTTCCCTCGTGCTGCTTTGGGCGGTCGTCTCGATCCTTCTCAGGTTGAACGGCCTTGTATATGTATACCTGAAGCGCAAAGAGGTCCCCCTCGCACCATCGGTGGTCCTGGTGCTTTTCTCTCCGGTACTCGGTTTCACCGCTCTGTCCCTTTTCAACTCCATGGGGGACCATACGAAAAAGAGGATCGTGGTCAGGACCGCTGTATATGTGGGCATGCTCGTCGCATCGCAGCTCGCGGCGGGCTTCCTTATGGCAGAAGTGGTGCTTATTTCGGGAGGGAACATCCCGGGGGGAAGAGCACAGGGGCCCGCAGCTCATCCGGACCTGTTCGATCCCTACACCTTACTTCTGGCGGTCTCGCTCTCTTTCCTCCTTATTCTGGCCCTGCTTTACGTCTTCGACCCAAAAAGGAGCCTTCTTTCCTTCTTCAGGGGTAAGTTAAAACCCGCACCAATGATGATCGGGGTTGTCGGTGTGATCGCTGTCTCGGTCATCGGGTCTGCCCTCATAGGGCTCTTCGATCGTTCGGAGGGACCGGTGTCCACTATCTGGGGAGGGGAGGGGAGGGGGCCTTTTGAGATCATATCCCTTCTGATCGCCATCGTGGTCCTGGCACCCCTTATGGAGGAGCTCCTTTTCAGAGGTTACATCTTCGGAGACCTGGAAGAAAGATTGGGCAGGAATCCCGCGATATTGATGACCGCTGTCCTGTTCGCGGTCTTCCACCTGGACCCTTTCACGGTCATCCCGATCTTCATGATGGGATTGATCCTGGGATGGGTCAGGGCAAGGAGCAGATCCTTGCTCCCGTCTCTCATAGCCCACTCGGCGAACAACCTGATCGGCCTGGTATATGTTCTACTCGACTGAACCGGTTATTTGATCGATATGTGGAATATGGGACATTGACAATAAGGATATAATATTACATTGAATAATCACTTGATAATCCCATATGGAGGGCCATTATGTGGAATAAGATCAACAGCCTGGTTATTGTGATGATTCTTGGAACTGCTTCTCTGATCATCCTTGGTTCTTTGGACGAAAGCACCGAGGCCGCAGAACCCAATCCATCGAGAGGTCCATTGGAAGACGCTTTCAATCTATATGCGACTGGCCTGAGCTCACTGTACTACCCCGGAGACAGTGATCAGTTCTTTCTGCAGCTGGAGAACGATTACGACGGCTCCGGATACATCGGGGACCCGCCGCTTCCCAACGCGACGGACCTGGAGTACGTCAGACTCAGTCTTATCGGGATTTACAACAGTGATCTGGAACCTGTGGGAAATTCCCCCATCACCTGGACCGCATCAAGCATCTACAACGGTCCCGGTGACCTGGGGTACGACATTCCACATACCAATACCAGAGCCTACTATGCGGACGATCTGTCCAATCAACTCGAGTTCGAGGTCAAGATGAACGGCATAAGCCCGGGCATTTATCTGATGGCATTTCGGGAGGACTTCAGGTATCTGAAGGATTACGACACAGTGGATTACACCTGGGCGGATGGGACCAACACAGACTATGTCGAGTTCCGGGTCAGGTCCTACATCGGTCCGGACAACACGGACCTCAGCTACACGATGATGACATTCGATGAGAATCTGGGATCCGAGAGCCTGTACACAGGTGCAAAGAGACAGGTGTTCGGTGTAACCGGTCTCTATTCGCTCTCCGGGTCGATAACTGAGGTCCATGCCACCCTCACCATGGATGGCAACCCGATCGAGGTCGAGACGGCTACAAGTTATCAGCCCACACTGACAGACACGATCTGCTGGAGGATCACAGTTCCAAAGGAACTGCCCGCCGGTTTCTACCACGCACTGCTCCGGTTCTCCTATGAACATGACGGGGAGGCGATCGTTCAGGAACCCACATTGCAGACATTCCGGGTCGAATACACACCTCTACTCCTACCTCCTGACCACAAGAACATGACCTTCCCCGTTGCAACGGTCACGCAGCACGAGGTGGACAGGGACATCGAGGTCGGGTTCACCAACCACGGGAACGTGGACCTTCTGGATGTCCAGCTCAGATTGGACCTGGACAACTCGTACTACCTCAAAGGGGACAAGCATTTCTACAACCAGGAAAGCGGAAGTAGCAATGAGGAATGGAACGGTATCACCGTCTCCCTGGGTGACGTCTCTGTTGGGGCATCCGCCACAGCGACGTTCGAGGAGGTCAAGTTCCGTATGTACCTGCCTCCCGGCAGTTATATGGTGCCGGTGGACTACTATGCCAGGTATCTGAAAGACGGGAGTCTGAACGAACCGTCGGGCGATGCGTATGCCGGTTACTGGCAGGAGAAGGGATATTACCAGCACAGGGAGATAATGAGGTCGATCGTTCATCCGGAGGATAAAAACAACGACTACCTGCCATATATCATGATCGAGGTCGAGGATGACCCGCTCGGACCCGACATTACCGCGGAGATCCAGGAAAGTTATATCAACCAGAGGCAGGGTTATTCGAACCGCTATATCAGGTTCTCGGTCTACAATTACGAGTTCTACGAGTTCCAGGGACTGGAATACACGATATACGTGGATGACAGTTCCCCGTTCAACCCGCCCGGATATCCCGAGGTCCACAACACCACCACACTTCCCCCCATCTTCCGACCCAACCTCAGGGCGGCCACAACGACCAATATCTATTCGGATTCCATCAATTTCTACGCGGATATCAAGGACAGGGCGACTCCCGGTCTCAACTACGTCAGGATGGACATCACGGGGTTGGATGAATTCATGCAGCCGGTGACCAAGACCGTATACATGGAAGTGAACATACAGATCAGTCAACCCCGACTGCAGGTACTCGAGGTTAAGACCGGCAATATAACCGACGATATGGAGGTTATGGTCACGACGACGATCCATAACTTTGGACCCGGGGACGTGAACAACCTGTCCGCATTCTTCGTCTCCTCCTCCGCCGGATACGAGAACACGGAGCCACCCCGGTACCTCGGGGGTCTCGAGGAGGATGAGAGCGTCGATTACGTGTTCACCTTCAAGGCCACCTCGAAGAATAGGTACTTCCATGGAACCTACTATGGATACATCTATTTCGAGTACATGGATGATACCGGGGAATGGGATGATATGTTCTCCGGGCAGAACTTCTACATTAAGGTCGATATATACGATAAACTCCCGGATATCGTCATCATGAAAGTGGAAGCCCCTCTTATCGACAGGAAAGACACAGTAGAGGTGCAGGTCACGATAATCAACCTTGGTGGAACCGAGGCGACCAATGTCAGGCTGATGGTACCTCATAACACCAATCAGTTCTCCGTTCAGGAGGATGTTGTTGATGTTGGCACCCTCGCCCCGGATGGAGAGGCCACGGTGACCTTCCACATAACCGCCCTGAACGAAATAAGCGACTCGACCACCTATTCTTTCAGCCTGTACACCTCCTACACCAATGTGGAGGGCAGGACAATGACGTTCTCGGAGGGTGAAAAGGAGACCTTCTACCTCCGTACCAAGGACAGGATAATCCCTTCGGAACAGAAGCAGATCGTGGAGGATAAAAGCACCATCATATCCGAGGGTGCCGGCAGCTTCATGATGGGTATAATGATCCTCATAGGCCTGATAATACTCGCCGTGCTCTTCTCCAAAGCGATAACCAACGGCAGACAGACCATTCCGACAGAGGCAAAAACCAGGGCTCCCCCGATGGAGGAGCCGAAAGTGAGCTCAAGGCCCGATGTGGTACTGGAAGAGGATGAGGAGGAGCAGGAAGAAGAAGGGACCGAGGAGGATGATGAGGACTGGTAGATATACTGTCGATCAGAATCCGGGGGGTCCTTTTATCGCGGAAGGGCCCCTCGCTGATCCCTCAACGTAATAGATACTTCCATCGGATGGGATATGCCGGTGTAATGGGTAATTTCGTACGGTACGTGTGGGGTTCCCCAAAAGGGAATGGATGGTTTTGGGGGCCCGATAACGCATCTGAACCGATTTTAATAAATAACTTATTGTAAGATGAGGAGTAGGAACAGGGGACCCTCTATCCAGGGAGGGTAACCGGGTTCAGCGGGTGATGGCAGATGGGCGGTCTCGTGAAAAGAGGGAAAAGGACGGCGTTCTCGATATACATGGTCTCCTTACTGATCATGGCACTATTCCATGGTACCTCCGTAGGATCAGGACCTTTCGCGGAAGAACGGATTCTGCCGACGAGGGGGGGATCCCTTGACGGGGACGGCCTCCTGAAGGATGCGGCCCGAACGGTCTTCGTGGGAGATGATGCGAACCCCAACGGGAAGCTGGGCAAGTTCGTGGACCACTGCGATGTGAACGGGGACGGACTCGATGACCTGGTGATGGCCGCCCCGGAACTGGATTCCGAGGAGGAGGCGGATACGGGAGTATGCTACATATTCTACCAGGGAGGGGCCACTCTTGCAGGTGAGGTGGACCTGACGACCTCTGCGCCTGACGTTACCATAAGGGCAACGAGCCCCGACAGCTTCCTGCTGAACTCCATCTCCTCCGGGGACCTCAACGACGACGGGTATATCGATTTGGCCCTCGGCCTGGTGGAACAGGGGACCACTGGTAAGGTCCACGTCCTGTGGGGGGATCACGACGGTTGGGATCCCGAGATCGAACTGTACAAATCCGAAGCCGAGGAGCCGAATGCCAATCCTATCGGGGTCCTCAGGCACCCCGATTATGCGATAATCGCCGGATATGTCACAATGATCGCGTTGGGCATCCACCTCGGCCAGAACGTCATCATCGATGATGTCGATGGGGACGGAACCGACGATCTGATATTCACGTACCACAACTGGAACAAGGTCTTCATCGTCTGGGGTGGTTATTCGTGGGACCAGTTCGCAACGGATTATTTCTACTACGATATGGACCCCGGGGAGATCGGGATCAAGGCCGATTACGGCTACACGGTGGAGCTGGGTGATATTGACGGTGATGACAATAAGGACCTGGTGGTGGGAGCCCCACTATTCGACAGGGAATCCCAGAGCAAGGTTGGGGTGGGTGCGGTCTACGTTTACTTCGATATCGGTGGAAAGAGGAGCAATCACACGACCACACCCGACGATGGAGCAAGGCCGATCATATGGGGTAACGACCCGTACGATTCTTTCGGCAAGGAATTGCTTTTGGAGGATGTGAACGGGGATGGTTTGGACGATATTATCGTGGGTGCGCCGTTCGCGGACGGCGGGAGCGACAACGATCACGAGGCAGGAGAGATAATGGTCTTCTTCGGCGGGGACATAGCAACGTTCCCGTCCGAGATGGACTGCGAGGTGGGATGCGATATCAGGATCACGGGGGAGTACGACACACATGGAAGCAGACCGGGGGACAAGCTCGGTTCCGTGTTCGACATAGGTGACCTGGATGCGGACGGAAAAAAGGACCTGGTTGTGGGGATAACCGCCAGGCAGACCGCAGGGGAGGCTTTCTGCGGGGCCGTAGTCGGTTACAACGGTGCCCTAGCACTTCCAAATGCGGGAGGGACTGTCGATCTGAAGACAGTACAGAAGAGGTTCATCATGAGGGGCGAGGACCCTGAGGATGTTGCCGGGTATTCGGTGTCGGTATCCGATTACGACGGAGACGGTGCTGAGGACCTGCTTGTTGGGGCGCCGTCCGCCGATGGGCCCTCAAACCTCAGGCCAGCATGCGGTGAGGTATATCTCCTCACCGGTTCCGCAATATCCGTAAGGAGCCTTACAGTGGCGGGCAACACCGGTACGGGTAACATGGTCCTGCCCGGACAGGGGCCCGTCGAAATAACGCTTGTTTTCAGGCACTCCATAGACCCCGCACTGGTCGATGGGATCGATGTCGTGCTCGGACCCGGATCCGCCGATGCGGTGCTAACATGCGACGGGTCCGATTTCAGCTACTCGGGCCCTGATGTGGTGACACTGGCTGCGGGGAGTTCCGAGATAGCATTCGGGGGATCGTTCTGCACCGTGAAATTCGTTGTTTCCCTCGACTGGTACACGGATATCGGCGGCCCCTGGGATGTCCTGGTCTCCCTGAGCGAAGGGACGGATGAGCCGGTAAACAGGACCTTCCATGGGGCTCTGGATGTGAATTCCGGGGTCAACCTCGAAGGAGCGGTGACCATGCGAAAGAACGACAGGGAGTACATCACAGGGCAATGGGTGGTACCAGGTGACCTGCTGGAGTTCTCCGGATTCTACCTGCTCCATTCGGATTCGGGAGGTGTGGTGGTGCCTTCTGGGGATTTCTCCCTGGCCCTTTCCAGGGACGGTGATGAGGTCGATTCCGTGATTTATGCGGGACCGGATACGGTGCTTTCGGACACGGTACCTGATTCCGTTTATGCGAACTATGAGGTCTGCGCCAATTTCATCGGGTCTTCCCCGGCGGGATGGAGGGGGGGAGCCCCGAGCATACAGGGGGAGGTCTCTATCGGCATACCGATAGACAACACCCTCCCTTCCACACCAGAGGACATCAGGCTGATACCCGATCCGGGCAGGTTGTCGCTCTTCGACGATGATACCGAGTGGTCGGCCGAATGGACGGGCGCCTTCGGTTCGTCGGACCCATCCTCCTCCGGGGTTCGGGGTTATATGTTCGGGATAGACGATGGAAAGCTGGAACCGGCCTCTTCAACGGGAGGGCTCATAGGTACTTACTATCGTGATGTTGAATTCTCGATAGAGAACTTCTCAAGGGTCGATGAGCACCTGGACTTCGGCTATGATGATTGGGGCGATTTCGGACCGGACCCGCTCAGGATACCGCCGAATTCCTTCAGCATCAGATGGGATGGCTGGTTCGTCCCATCCTCCACGAGGGGGCACGAGTTCACGGTGATCGGGGACGGGGATGCCATGGTCATGCTCGAAGGTACGACGCTGATAGATTGGACCGATCTATCCGGGTCCAAGATGTCGAACCCGAGGCTTCTTTTGGAAGGGGAACCGGTACCGATACAGGTCTATTATTACAACGACGAGGGGCCCTCCTCCTTTTCACTGCTCTACAAGGACGACAAGGGTGACATAATCCCCGTCCCGAAGGAGAGGATGGCACACCACTCCAGCAGGGCCACGTTCGACATCAACGCCACTGACACCTTCACACTGAACGTTCGGGCACTTGACTGGACAGGTAAGATGTCCGACAACGGTTCCGTAACCGGATACATTGACAATAGCCCCCCGGGGTTCGACGTGAGTTCACTTGAAAGATGGCACAACACGACCACGCCGGTGATCGAGTACGGCATATACGATCCCGTATCCGGAAGCATACCATGCTCCGGTATCGGGACCTCATCCATCGAGTACAGACTGAAAGGCGAAAACGGTGACTATTCTGAATGGATGGGGGATGATATCGAGATCGTGGGTCAGGAGGACGGGATCGAGGGGCCCGCATCCCTTGTGGTGAACGCTGGACTTGACCTTAGCGGCACCTGGGAGGGGTACATACAGTTCAGGGCCTCCGACCTTGTGGGCAATACCTTGGAGTCGGGCGTGTACGATATCGGCGTAGATATGATCGGACCCGAGTTCGAGCTCCTCTCACCCGTGGCATCCATAGCCGTCAAGGAGGGGGCGAGGGAATTCGACGCCAAGGTGACCGACTGGTCATCCGGGGCGGACCCCTCCTCCCTCATGTACCGGAGGGATGACGGGAACGGTTGGAACGATTGGGTCCAGACAGAGCTGGATGGGACCGGAGAGAGGATCAAAATGGTGTTGAACCTGTCGGCCGGGACCTTCAGGATACAATATAGGGGCAGGGACCGGGTCGGCAACGATGGCCTGTCACCCGTGTATGAACTGACTGTCGAGGAGATCCCGAAGAACCAGCCGCCGATACCAAGGATAAGGAACCCTCCCGACGGCACTGTGATAACAAAGGGTTTTCCATTAACCCTCGACGGCAGGGACTCATGGGACGATGGGGACCAGCTTATCTACACCTGGATAAGCAACGAGGACGGCATACTGGGTAACGGGGATACGCTGACGGTCTACCTGGAGGCACTAGGGGACCATACGATAAGGCTCCATGTGTTCGACGGCCAGTTCAACGTGTCCGAATCCATCGTCGTCACCGTGCGGGAGACATCCCAGCCGGAACCGGGTAACGGCACCCCGGATGAGAAGAGGACCGACCTGCTCACTCCCATCATCGTCTTCGCAGTCATCATCGTCGTCCTGGCGGTGGCTGCCGTGCTGCTGCTCAAAAGATACGGTAAGAAGGAGGAGGAGGAGGTACAGATAACATTCAAGGAGAGGACCGAGGACGAGGAGGAATACGATAGGAAAACCGAGGAGGAGGAGAAAGAATACGGCGGTTCCTAGATGTGCTGTTCATGCCGTAGGATATGAACACAACATTCTCAAGGCCAGTCTGTATGTGGACATCACTCAGACCAGATGGAACGAGACCTCCATGATGATTATGAACACTATCCCGTTTATCATCTGGAAAGCTGCGACGTAGACCACATGTTTCCAGAACCTAGCCTTCGTTGCGAACTTCATTCCCAGACTCACAACGAGGAATACCCATATCGCTAACGGGTTTAAAAGTCCCATGAGGGAGTAGGTGATCAGGGTCTTCTTCTCATCCCTGAAAAGGGCCAGGCTCAGCATGGTGGAAACAAGGGCACCAACGACGAACATCAGAAGTACCAGAACTATCGGGAGGTACGCTGCCCGGCGGGTCCTATCGATCACGTCCGGGGTCTTCTCCTTTATCCGGATGTCCTTGACGTAGTTCTCCGCCTTCGAGTCTATCTCTATCAGGGTGAACCTGTGATCGAAATGCGGGTTGACCTCCTCGTAGAAACGGGATTCGACCTCCCGGCCTGAGTACCAGCCGTACAGGTCCATGTGTGAGTTATCGTAATATGTGATGCTGGTGCCGTCCTTTATCTCCCTGTTGAGTTCCGGCTCCGCGTGGTCCGTGACCACAAGCGTTATCGGGATCCGGGCACCCCCGTAGACCGAGGTGAGCTCCATCGGGTAGAACATCTCATCGGTGGGGAACTCCATGTATATCCCGGGTCTTGTACCAAGTTCGGAGACGTTGGTTATCCAGGAGGCGATGAACGTGAACCCGTCCTCAACGTACCTGTCCAGCTGCGAGATGCTTCCGCTGTTCACCGAGAGGCCTTTATCGCTCAGGTAACTGTATAGCTCGGTCCCGTTCTCGGTTGTGATCAGCTCCAGGTGCATCCCGCTGTCCTCGAGTTCCCGGTGGACCGTCACCCCGTTACCTTCGCCATCGAGGGATCCGGTGGTAGCTTCCATCGACATCGCCAGCCAGAAAAGGCTCCTTCCGAATATCATGACGGATCCAAAGTAGACGAAGTAGCCCATCAACCTCGCGTCATCCTTGGCATCCTCGAACTCCTCGTTCAGGTTCTCCCCCTCGATGTAGGGAAGGCCCGTTTCCACGGCAAGATCGATATCCTCTGGTGGTGCGGGTACCGGGAAAAGCCACAATGAGGAACCTGTATCGGCCCCCGACAGGTCCACGGCCACCGTCATCCTCTGCACGCCGTTTTCGTGATCTATGAATGCCACCTGTTCCGTTTCCATTGTATAATCGAAGGTGTCCAGGTTGAAAGCCATTCCATCTCCGGAAGTATCCCCGGGGATAAGTAGAAAGGACGGGAGTATCAGAACGTAGATCGTGAGCAAACAGTATATGGATCTGTTCATACTTTTCATAACCCTGCCCCGGATGGATATTATACGGGTCGGATATTTATACTTCGACCAATTTTGATTGCACCGACAATCCAACCAGGATGGAACATCCCATAATGACTGTGGTTACAGGATCAAAGTCCCCTCAGCTCCGTGATCAGGGCATCCATCTCCTTGACCTTTGGATCGATCAGGGCGTGGCAGTCATCTTTCATCTTCAGGGCCTCATCCGCGGCTTTCGGGATCGTGGCTATCCTCTCGAGCTCCCTGTTGAGGCCTTCCACCGTCATGGTCTTCATCTTCTCGATCTTGTCGATCTCATCCCTGAAGTTATCCAGGGGGACCCCGTCCTCGATTATAAAGGACCTGAATATGTTCAGCTGCTCCAGGTCCGTTTTTACCCTATCCTCGAAGAGTTCCGGTATCCGTTCCTTGTAGTACTCCCATCCGCCGTGGTCCTGGATCTCGTTCAGGCAGGTCAATCCGTAGAACTGCACCCCCTCGGCCTTGAACGAGCTGCCCGGCTCGATGTATACTTCCTCCTCTTCCTCTTCTTCCATACCTCCGAAGGCCTCCTGCATGGAGCCCATCATGGCGGCACCCATTTCGTCCACCAGCTTCTGCATGATCTCCTGTGTCTCCTCCATCACCGGTGTCATTCTCTCCTCTAGCTGGCCAAGGAAGGGGTCCAGGTACTCATCCGCTCCGGGTATGGAGGATATCCGCTCCAGCTCGTTCTCGATGTCCTCATCCGCAAGGAAGTTGGAGTTCTGCATCCTCGCCATCTCCATCTGCTTCTGCTCCGGTTCAAGCGACGCCATATCCTGCAACCAGGCCCGGAGTATCTCCACTCCTCCCGTGAAGAAACCGACCATCGTATCCACTATCTCCTGGTCGTGCTCCTTCACGTCCTCCAGTGTCTGGATGGCTCGCAGCTTCTCAAGGGCCTCGTTCTTGGCTTTCTCGATCTCCTCCATGATAGCACCATTTATGGGAGCGAATTCTTTATTATTTAATGATTATCGAAGAAGTACCATGGGACATGATGGGATCGAATAGGTGGCCCAGATAGATACCATGCGTTCGTCACAGCCGACAAATATATCGGAGGGGTGCCTTATTGTGTTTTTATGCCGGAGCTTCTGCTTCTAGCACTGACAGGGGCCTTTGCGGTCCTTCTGATACTGGTTATCATCTTTATCCTGTTCAAATTATACCATAGAAAGAGGAGCGGATCGGGGACCCGGCGTTCAGGATGGAACATCGCACTCGGCGGGAATCGATTCTCGGTGGAATACACCTCCGGTGGCCAAGGATTGGTCCCGATATCCCACGGATACGGGGCGGGGCCCGTTAAAGACACGCGGGACGTTGCCACATTCCTCGACATGGGCACCGCAGACAGGGAATGGACCAGGTGCAACGTTGAGGTGTCATTCACCTGGGGGATAGAGGACCCCGAGAAGGTTCGAAGTGAGGTCCAGAGGGAAGGGGGGAAGGGATTGGTCGATAGACTGAGAGAGCACATAGAACTGGCAGTGGAGAGGGCCCTGAGCAACAGAACAAGGTTCCAGATAGAGACCGGCATCGGGAACGTGGAAGGGGATATCAAGGAACAGGCCAGGGTAGGTGCGAGGCTCCTTGGTCTGTACATCGATGATGTCAGGATAAGGATCGTTAAATGGAGCAGCTGAACGGGCCCCCCGGGATCAATTTTATGAGGACCCGATGATCCGGGCAGGTTCTTCGGGAGGAGGCTCTTCTCGGTCATCTACACCTCAAAGGATGCGGGCCTGGTCCCGGTATTCCACAGATATTAAACGGGGCCCCTTGATAACGTGAGGGATACCATCACTTTCTTCGACGTGGATACCGCCTACAGAAAGGATACCAAATGCACAGTGGAGGTCAACGTCCTCTGGTGGGTCCATGATCTAAAAAATGTAAAAAGGGAGTTTGAGGGAAAGGGCTACCTGGACATGGTTGACAGATTGAGCCAGCACATGGCGTTGGCAGTCGGTGGGGTTGTGGTTTCCAGAGCAAGGGAACAGGTGGAATCTCAGATCGGGAAGGTGGAAAGGGAGGTGAAGATGCAAGTGAACCCCCTGATCAGGCCCATGGGGGTACATGTTGAGGATATAAGTATCAAAGTGGTCGGATGGACAGGGTAAAGAGCCCATGCGGCTGGATACCAATATATTGAAATGAGCCGCACCCTGATATCATTTGTTCCGACATCCAGAATAAATCTCATAGCATATCGCCCGTGGGCATGTGAATCAATTGGAATACTCCAGTTATTTTAACGAATGTGATTAATCCCATTTGGAAAGAATAATATCCTATTAACTCGATAATGCCCGCGGGCGTTCCTCGAATTGCCCGGGGGAGTTTACTGGAGAGATATTCATGAACACTCGAGTATTTGGAATAACAATTGGGTCCGTTGGTGTGTTGTTACTGTTTGTCGCCCTTATTTTGGGCATAGTAATGGGAGTGAACAATCAGACACAAGTGAAATGGTATCAGGATGACGAGGATGTATCAGAAGGTGACTACGACTCAGCGTGCGAGACTGAAGAGTTGCTGCTCCCTATGACAAACGGCATAGCCGGCTTCGGAACAGGGCTACTTTTCATAGGGATCGGACTTGCACTTGCGGGGAGCCATAGATGGAACATCGTAGTGCTTATAATCGCCATTGTGGCATTCATCGTGATATTTGCAGGTTTGATTCTGCATCTCTACGAGGGAATGATCAATCAAGAGCACGAGAAACTAAGCAACAAGGACCGTAGAAGTGACAATGATGATGAAAGGATGGATGAGATAGAGATAACAGGGGCGTTTATCGATCCCTTCAAGTACTATCTTTCCGGGTTCCTCTTCGATGGACTGGGAATTGGATTAACTCTTGCCACAATGCTGGTTGGTGCATTCGTTGCAGCCGGTTCTGGAGAGGGGTATGAACATGTACCCGTAGGGGGTTCCAAAGAAGCGCCCCTGTCATCGGATCTCTACTCATTCGAGGGAGGGTCTTTACCCAAACCCCAGGTACCAAGTTATGGCTACAAACCCACTGCACCTACATACCCGACGCAGACGGGATACAATCCATCACCTCAGCAGGCTAAGTCAAGTGAACACGGGCAACCCTCCCAGGGGCCAGCCATAAGTTCCTCGAAACAACCGATGCAACAGGCTCCATCCGCCATATATGGTCAGGTTTCCCAAGGACCGTCCGTGAGTGGTAATACTCCACCGACAAAGCAGGCTCCATCAGTCGGATATCAACCACCCTCTCTGCATATACCGCAGAACGGTTTCAACACAGGAAGCTCGGAATCCACTATCGATGACCTCTTCTGAATAATGGATGCAAATCAATACCGAGCACTCTGGGAGGATAGTCTCTCACCTTCCATCAAAGGATGCCGTTATGGGAAATGGATTTTTATATTATCGAAGCATCAACTCCCCCGTTCAAATAGTGGAATTGAACAAAAAAAAAATACGCGGGGATGGCTCAGCCCGGTATCTCGCCAAACCCTTCGGGTTTCGCTGACCTTCAGCATTACCCGGGGGGGTAATGCCAAAGGCGGTACCCGTACCGGCTTCGCCATAACCCGTCCATCCG